>MDTG01253720.1_pt1 | contig 91030 bp, 88 predicted proteins | sample 811421 | NCBI WGS metagenome assembly MDTG01 (sample SAMN05326645, study PRJNA326480) | marine metagenome | isolation source: seawater | place: Pacific Ocean: South East | collected 2011 | reverse complement strand
TTCGAAGCCGAGCGCTGGCGGCGGCGGGTCGGGCCGGTAGCGCGGCGCGCCGATCTCGCGCGCACTCGGCGACAGCGCCGCCACCTGGCCCAGCAGCGGCCGCACCAGCTGGGTTTCCAGGTTCAGCGTCACGCTGCTGATCGCCAGCACCAGGAACACCAGCCACAGCCACAATCCCGGGGCGCGATGCAGATCCAGCACCCGGCGATGGCTGCCGGCGCCGCCGAGCGACAGGCCGGGCTTGATCTTCCACGCCGGCGCCCAGCCGGCCCCGAAGCCGCGGGTGAAGGGCAGCCGCCCCCGCGGCAGGGTCAGCCACAGCGCCACCAGCGCATCCAGCGCCCAGATCAGCGCCACCACCCCCAGCAGCCATTTGCCAACCGGCCCGGCAGTCAGGGAATAGTGGAAGGTGTAGAGGAAGGGCATGATCGCGGTCATCTGGTCGCGCCGGCCCAGAATCTCGCCGGTCACCGGATCGACGAAGACCTGGTCATAGCCGGGCGGCGGGCTGCCCGGCCGCGGCAGCACGGTCACCAGCACCGCCTCGCCCGCCACCGGCCGCAGCGGCAGGGCGGTGACCGCGATGCCCGGATCGATCGCCGCCACCCGCGCCGCGATCTGATCCGGAGCCAGTACCGCCCCCTGCCCCGGCGCCAGGAACAGCGTCGGGTTCAGCCAGGCGTCCAGCTCGTGCCGGAAGACGATGGCACTGCCGGTCAGCCCGGCCAGAACCAGGAAGAGCGCGGTGGAAAGCCCCGCCCAGCGATGAAGCCTGACCAGAAAGCTGCGCATCGCCTGTCCGTCACCACCGGTACTTGATCGAGGCAGTCACCGCCCGGCCGGGGCCCCAATAGCAGCCGGTGGCCGACAGGCAGGTGGAGACATAGCGTTCGTCCAGCAGGTTGGTGGCGTTGACCGCCAGGCTGGCCCCGGCGGCATCGGGGCTGAGCCGGCCCAGATCGAAGCGCAGGCCCGCATCGAACAGGGTGACACCCGGCGATTTGAAGTCGTTGTTCAGATCGCCATAAAGGTGGCCGATATAGCGCACGCCCGCACCAAGCCCCAGACCTTCGGCGATGCCGTCCTCGAAGCTCTTGTCCAGCCAGAGAGCGGCCGTGTTGCGCGGCACGAAGGCCAGCTGGTTGCCGAGCTGTCCCTCGCGCAGGGTCTCGGTGATTTCGCTGTCGCTGTAGGCATAGCTTGCGATCGCGCGATAGCCATCCCCCAGCTCGGCATGGGCTTCGACCTCCAGCCCCTTCACCTCTACCTCACCCGTCTGGATATAGGCGGCACCCGACGTGCTGGTGGCGACGTTCTGCTGCACCAGATGATAGGCCGAAACCGTAATCATTGAGGCATAGCCGGTGGGCTGATAGCGCAGCCCGATCTCGGCCTGACGGCCCTTGGTCGGCTGCAGCGGCTGGTCTTCGTCGTTCCGCCCGCCCAGAGGCTGGAACGAGGTCGTGTAGCTGACATAGGGGGCAAGACCGTTATCGAAGGCATAGACCAGACCGGCCCGGCCGGTAAAGGCTTCGTCATTCTGGCGGATGACGTACTGCTCGTCCGGGCTTTCACTGTCCGTGTCGGTCTTCGACTGCGCATGGTCGTAGCGCCCGCCGAGCATCAGATGCCAGCGACCGAAACTCATCAGGTTCTGGACATAGGCGCCCACCTGCCGACGGGTCTGGTCAATGTCGATATTGACTGAGGGCACAGAGATGCCGCCGGTATAGACCGGATCGAAGATATCGATGGTGCCCGCCCCGGCCAGGTGGGTCTCCTCGAAATGGCTGCGCTCATATTGCAGGTCGACGCCCATCAGCAGGTCATGACCTACCGGCCCGGTCTCGAATGTCGCTTCGGTCCGGGTGTCGAGGGTCACCGTCCGCGCCGTCTCGGGGAAAGCCCAGGCGTAGCGGTAAAGAGTCGTGTCCGCCAGGGCATAGCCCTGCACGCGGCGGGTGTCGGTATCGACATCGGCATAGCGCAGGCTGTGGCTGAAGGTCCAGACATCGTCCAGCCGGTGCTCGACCTCGTAGCCCAGCATCCATTGTTCGTTGGTGAACAGGTCGTAATCGGGCTCGCCCACGAAGCGGCTGGTCGGGATATAGCCGTCGGGATGGGGGTAGAGCGTGCCCACCGCCGGCAGGGCCGGCGCACCGCCGCCGCCTTCCGAGCGGATCTTCTGATACTGCGACAGGATCGTGATCGTGGTGTCGTCGCCGGCCCAGGTGAAGGCCGGGGCGACGAAGATCTTATCCTCCTCGACATAATCGTATTCGGTGTCGGCCTGGCGCCCGAGCACGGTCAGGCGATAGAGCAGACGCCTGTCGTCATCCATCGCGCCCGAGAAATCACCGGCCAGCTGACGGCGGTCATAGCTGCCGGTGCCGAGTTCGATCTCGTTCAACCTCTCGGCCGTCGGGCGCTTGGAGGTCATGTTCAGCAGGCCGCCCGGGGCATTCTGGCCGTAGAGCACCGAGGCCGGGCCTTTCAGCGCCTCGATCCGCTCCAGCCCATAGGGCTCGATGCGGGGCTGGCTGTAGCCGCGCGCACCGAAGGGCAGGCGCAGCCCGTCGAGATAGCGCCCGGGGGTGAAGCCGCGCACCGTGAACCAGTCGACCCGGAGATCGACATCGCCATACTGGCTGATCACGCCCGGCGTATAGCGCAGCGCCTGGGAGACGGTGGCAGAGCCCTGTATGTCCATCTGGTCGCGGGTGACCACGGACACCGCCTGGGGGGTGAGCATGATCGGCGTGTCGGTCTTCGACGCCGTCACCGAATGGGTCGCGACGATCCCTGGAACGGCACCGCGCGCCGTGCCCTGGCGCCCCGCATCCACCGTCAGCGGATCGAGCTGCGTTGCCCCGTCGGGCGCGGGCGGCAGGGCCTCCAGCATCACCGCCCGCGGCCCCGTCAGGCGATAGGTCAGCCCCGTGCCCGCCAGCATCCGGCGCAGGGCCTGCTCGCTTTCCAGCCGGCCCTGTACGCCGGGCGAGACGACACCGGCATCGAGCCCGGCCGCGAAGCCCGCATTCCAGCCGGTGGCGGCGCTGAAGGCGTTGATCGCCCCGACCAGCGGCTGGCTGGGGATGTCGAAATCATGCGGCTGATCCTGGACGGCAGCCGCGCTCTGCGCCTGCACCACCGTGCTGGCGCCCATCCCGGCGCCGGCCAGAATGGCCGCGCCAACCAGGGCCATGGCGGCCTGGCGCCCGGTGGTGTGGCGGCCTGCACTCTTGCGCCGCTGCTGATGCCGTCTGGTCATGTGGATCGTCCCGCCTGTGCGTCACCGAAAGGGCGGGGCGTGCTGCATGTCTTGCGATTGCGTCTCGTATGCAGTTACGCCCCGCAGACCTGACGTCACCGGGCGACGGATCGCGTAAATTTTTCTGAAGAAAATTTTCAGGCGCCCGGCATGCCGGGAGAATTTCAATGCAGAATCAACAGCCTGCCGGTGATCTGCGTGATCTCGGCACCGGCAACGGCGGCAAGGGCGAGCGTGCTGCCGGCCGGATCGTCCAGCCGGTAATTGCCGGTGACGCGGCGGGCGGCAATGGCAGGGTCCGTGACCAGGATCCGCCCGGGCAGATAGCGGTCGAGTTCGGCCAGGACATCGCCAAGCGGCCGGTCGACGAAGACCAGCCGGCCATCCAGCCAGCCCAGCCCCTGAGCGGGATCGGGGCGGGCGGGATCGGGGCGGGTGACGATGCCGGGGCCGGTGCCGTCCAGGCGCAGCGCGTCGCCGGCACCCAGCGCGCGGCTGCGGCCGGCGGCCCCCGCCTCCACCCGGCCGCTGCGGACCTGCACCATGACCGCGTCGTCGGCGGTGAACCCCACGGCAAAGGCGGTGCCGGTGACCCGCACCCTGGCGGGTCCGGCCGCCACCTCGAACGGCCGGGCGGCGTCGGGCGTGACCTCGAAAAAGGCCCGGCCCTCCAGCAGGGTCAGATGCCGTCCGGTCTCGTCGATCGTGACCGCGATGGCGCTGTCGGTGTCGAGCGTCACGCGGGAACCGTCGGCCAGCACCACGAGCCGGCGTTCGCCGGTGGCGGTGATCGCATCGGCCCGCAGCCGCAGCGGCAGGTCGAGCGCCGCCCCGATGCCGATCATGAGCAGGACCGAGGCGGCCAGGGCCAGCGGCCAGGCCCGCTGCCGTGGCCGGCGTGTTGCGCCAGACGTCGCCGGCTGCACCGATCTGGCCAGCGCGGTTGCGAAGACATCGGCGCCCCACATCGCCTCCACCCGGGCGAGCGCGGCTTCATGGGCCGGATCGGCGGCCGCCCAGTCGGCCAGTGCCTGCCTGTCTGCCGGGTCGGCATCGACATCGCGGGCGCGGATGAAGCGCTCCAGCGCCGCATCGAGCAGGGCTGCATCGATGGGGTCGGTCATCGCCTGCCACCCGTGAAACTGCCCAGACAGGCGGCCATCGCGTCCTTCAGATCCTTCTGAACCGTGCTGGTCGACACGCCCAGATCGGCCGCGACCTCGGCATAGCTGCGGCCTTCCAGCCGGCAGGCGACCATCACCCGGCGCTGGCGCGGCGTCAACCGCGACATCACCTGTTCCAGCCGGTCGAGCAACTGACGGTCGCCGACTTCCGCCTCGGGGCTGGGCGTGTCGGCGGCGATATGGGCAAGATCGTCCTGATCCTCGCCCTGGCGCAGCACGGCGCCCTGGCGTCGCTCCCGGCGCAGATGATCCAGCGCCAGATTGCGGGCGGTGCGGAAAAGGAAGGGTTCCAGATGTTGGATCTGGGTCTGTGCCAGCGCGGCCCGGACCTTCAGATAGGTCTCCTGCGCCAGATCCTCGGCCACCGCCAGGCTGCCGACGATCGGCAACAGGCTGCGCACCAGGATGCGCCGCCGGCCTGAATAGATGTGGTTGAGCCGGTCGAGCGCCGTTCGGTCCAAGATCCGCACTATCCCGAAGAGCCCGCCGGTCCGCCCGGCCTCCGTCAGCTCTCGGAATATCAAGATTGAGACTTATTTGCAATTAGGGGATCGCATCGGACGGGCAGATCCCGTCTCTGAAACGAGGACGCCCGGCGCAGGTTTCCCCACACCGGGCGTACGGCCGGACCGCCCTCCCCCCCGGCGGCAGTCCGGCAAGCTCTCGACACGGGGCTCACGGCCGCCGCGTTACGAAACGTTTACTCCAGGATACGGAAAAAGCAAGTGGGTCCCGCATAATTCCGCCAAATACGATCATTCTGCATCGCGAAATCAGCGTCCGCCGCGGATCTCCCGGCTCAGGAGGCGATGGCGGCCGGCATTCTGCGCGCAACCGGCAGCATGGCGGCACCCTCGGCACTCGCGATCGCGGCATCGACGGCAGCCTGAATGGGCGCACGGCCAAAACCCGCCCGGGCCATGACGTTCAGCCCCTGCAGCACCGCGGTCAGCATGGAAGCGACGGCAGTGATCTGCGTCTCGTCGGCACCGGTCGCACCGCGTGCCAGCGCACCGGCAAAGGCCGCACGAACCCTGAGCAGATGCGCGCGCGCCGCCTCGGCCGCCGCCTCGTCCCAGGGCGCGCGTTCGACCGCACAATTGGTCATCAGACAGCCCCAGCGGCGTTCACCCGCAATGATGCCGTCGACCACCCGGGTGAAGAAGGCGCGGATCGCCGCCAGCCCGTCGCCGCGATCCTGCTCCAGACCATCAAGCGCCTTGTCGACCACCCGCGCCCGGTAGCGGTCCACCGCTTCGAAGAACAGCGTGCGCTTGTCCCCGAAGGCTGCATACAGGCTGCTGGGCCCGATGCCGGTGGCATGACGGATAGCCTCTACCGAGGTGCCGTCATATCCGTGACGCCAGAACAGATCCACCACGTGATCGAGGACCCGTTCGCGGTCGAAGCCTCGCGGCCTGCCCATAATGTGCTTCTCCTTCACTGCCGGCATGGCCCCGCTGTTGCATTGCGGGAAACCACATAAAAAAATCGGATGACCGGCTCAGTTTGACCGAGTGGCGCGCGAACGCCAAGCCCTGCGCTGAGGGCGCGTGCAGGGCGCCTGCGTGGGCATGTCACCATCGGGCGGCGGCGGCGCGGTAATGCCTGCCACCCGCGCGGCCATATCGGGCCCGGCGATACCCGCCCAGCGGCGGATTTCCGGCGAATCCGGACCCATGGCGAAGCTCAGCGCCAGGCCGGTCAGCATCATCGCCTCGCCCAGCCGGTGGTCGGCGGCGATTTCGGCGCGATAGGGTGCGATCAGGTCCAGCCAGGGCATGGCGTCGCGGCGCACCAGATGCGGCGGCCGCCACAGCAGCACCGACAGCCCGGCCAGCGCCGCCGACCGGCGCGGCCCCGATCCGCCTTCGGCATCCCGGGCGATCCGCAGCATGCGGCGCGCGCGCCGCTCGGCCGAGGGGCAGTCGCCGCCGGCCAGTTCCGTGACGGTCAGGGCGGCGACAGCCTGCCAGCGCGCGTCCCGTGCCGGGCTCACGATGCCGGCCTGCCGGCCGGTCGTCCCGGCGCCCAGCCCGGTGCCGCCAGTTCGAAACCGTCGAAGGTGAAGGCGGGCGCCACCGAACAGCCGACCAGCGTGTACTCGCCCAGGGTTTCCGCCGCCTGCCACCAGCCGGCGGGCACCACCAGCACCGGCCGGCCGGCATTGGCATCCGCGGGGTGCAGGGGGTCGAAGCCCAGCAGATGGCGCCGCGGGGCCGCGGCATCGTCGGGTGCCATGTCCAGCGCCAGCGGCGCCCCGGCATAGTGATGCCAGACCTCTTCGGCATCGACCCGGTGCCAGTGCGACCGCTCTCCGCGGGCCAGCAGGAAATAGATCGTGGTCAAAGCCCCCCGGCCCCCATCGGGTGCAGGGCTGCGCCAGACTTCGGCAAACCATCCGCCTTCGGGATGGGGGGCAAGCCCCAGGGCCTCCACGATCCGTGCTGCCGCCTGGGGCAAGGCCGCAAGGCGTGTATCTTTGGGGGCATGGCTCATCGGGCGTCTCCACTGTCGCCTTTCATGTCCCATCCGCCCAGGATAGCGGCGGAAGGGACATGGCCGCAATCGAACAGACGCCATGATTGCATGGCGGCGGCGACCAGGGCATTCTTGCGGCATGCCTGATCGCTGGCGCCGCGCGCTCATCGTCTTCACCCTGGTCTGGATGACCTTCGTCACCGCGGTGACCGGGGCGGATCCCGCGCATCCCCTGTTCGACGGCTTCTTTCTGGTCCCGCTTGCCGCCTGGATCCTGGCCCTGCTGGTCCATGGGCTGCGCAATCGCGGCAGGCAGGAACGTCCCCCCGTCAACCCCGACAGCCGGCCGCCCCGCGGCCCCTGAACCGGGCCGGCCGACGAAATCCCGCAATCCATGCGGCCACGGGTCGGGAACCCTTGTTTCGCATGCGCCACGCGACCATAACTATGGCGCCTGCGGCGTGTTGCCACGCTCAAGGCCTCCCCCGCCGCCCGCGCCCCCGCACGGCCCCGCCTCCTCAGCCAGGCTGCCCGACATGACCGACGGTATGACCATCGATCACGACGCCCGCATGCTGATCAGCGACGGCGACGCCGAACAGGCGGCCGCCCGGGCGGAACATCTGGGCCGGTCCGCCCTGGAACGGGGCGACCGCAATCTCGCCCGACAGATCTTTTTCCTGCTGGTCGACCGCATCGCTTCGAATGCCGATACGGCGGCGGCGGCCTATCGCCTCTCCCAATCCGCCGCCCAGGTGGGGGAACCGCTGGCGGTGGCCGATGCCGGTCGCGGCGATATCGATGCCGCCCGCGACGTGTTCCGGCGCCTGTCGCAGCAGGCCACCCGCCACAACCGGGTTCTTCTGCCATCAATGGCGCGTGTGCTGACCGCCATCGCCGACGCCCATGCCCGCGCCGGACGGATGCGGGTGGCCTTTGAAGAGGTCCAGCGCGCGGTGCTGCTGCTCCGCCCGCTTTTCCTGGCCGAGCGCGAGACCTATGGGCCGTCGATGGCGCCGATCCTGCGCGCCTATCTGGCGCTGGCCCGCGATGCCGGCCAGCCGGTCGACCGTGCGATGGCGCGGGAGCTTTTTGCCGCCTTCGCCATCGGCGCCCCCACCGGAAACTGATCCGCAGGCTCCGGCTCCCGGATGACGGAACCCAGGGATGAACCCGGCTGTCGCATACATCCCGTACAAGTTGATCTGCATGCTTCCGATTCAGGAAAGACGATGATAGCCTGTCGCCATAATTGATCGGATCACGGACCAGGCGATCCAGGGTTACGTCCGGCCGGAACACGGCCGGTCCCCGGGGCAACGGGGGCAGAACCTGGGTCGACAGGGTCCGAACGGGCAAGGGACGGCAGGCACCATGGTCAATATCGTGAAACTCTCCGCCGGCGCGATCGACGAGGCGGCCGAGGTGATCCGCGCAGGCGGGCTGGTCATCACCCCCACGCGCACGCAGTACAACCTGATCTGCGACGCCTTCAACGCCGATGCCATCCAGCGGGTGTTCGACGTGAAGAAGCGCACCAAATTCGGTCCGCTGACCTTCTCGATCGCCAATCCGGCCGAGGCGGCCCGCCATGTGGTGGTCCCCGACTGGGTCGCCCCCGATGCCTTCGAGCGGCTGTGGCCGGGGGAGCTGACGCTGATCTTCGACAAGGCCTGCGACCTGCCGCCGGCCTTCACCATGGGCTATGACACGCTGGGCGTGGCCTGCCAGGGCGCATCGCCGCTGGAAGACATCATCCGCGCCGCCGGCCGGCCGGTGGGGGCCACCTCGGCCAACATCTCGGGCCAGGGCGATATCTTCGTGGACCTCGAGAAGGCGGTCGCCGATATCGGCGACGGGGTCGATCTGATCATCGATCTGGGCGGCGACACGCCCGGCGCCACCTCGGACAGTGCGGTCAAGGCCAACACCATCGTCGACTTCACGTTCGAGCGGCCGTATCTGGTCCGCGCCGGGGTCTATCCGGTCAGCCGCATCCAGGAGGTCTTCCCCAATCTGGATACCGACACCGAGGCCTACAAGCAGCGCCTGATGCAGCGGGTGAACGAGGTCCGCGGCCGCGCGGCCAGCGCGTGAGGACCCGGTCATGAGCATCCGCAGCCCACGCGACGTGCCGCTGATCTATGTCTATCGCATCCTGTCGCGGCTCTATTTCCACCTGCCGATCCTGTTCGTGTTCTTCTACGAACGCGGGCTCGACATCTTCCGGCTGGAACTGCTGCTGGCGGCCTATGGCCTGACCATCTGCCTGGCGGTCGGCCCGGCCGGCCGGCTTGGCCGGGTCTTGCCGCAGAAGGGCGTGATCGCCACCGGGGAGGTGCTGAAGGCGGCCGGCCTCGGCATGATCGTGGCCTTCGCCGTCGCCTCGCCCCTGCCGGCACCGCTGGCGGCCGATGGCGGCTTCTGGTGGCTGCTGGCGGCCCAGATCGCCGGCGGCATCGGCTATGCGCTGGCCCAGGGCACGGATTCGGCCCTGCTGCGCAGTCTGCACGGCGATGACGAGGTCATCGCCTATCGCACCCATGAAAGCCGCACCGCGTCTCTGATCTTCCTGGCGGTGCTGGTGGCGGGTACGGCGGGCAGTGTGCTCTATCGCTTCGCCCCGGAACTGCCCTTCCTGGCCGCACTGGCCGCGGCCCTGGTCTCGGCGATCGCGATCCTGATGGTCAGCACCCCGGCGGCGCCGGCACAGACCGCGGCCAGCCCCGGCGCGCCCGCTTCCCCCGCCCCGGCGACCAGCGTGCCGGGGGAAGCCGGCTGGATGGCCTATTACGTGCTGATGCGCGCCTTCGCGCTTGCAGCCTTCGTGGGCTTTCTGCCGGCGCTGTTTTTCCTGACGCTGAAGGTCGATCTCTACTGGTTCGGGCTGGTGCTCAGCCTGTTCAACCTGGCGGCCTTCCTATCGGCCCGCTATGCGCCGACCGTGATGGACCGGATCGGCGCCCGGGCGATCACGGTGGCCATGCCGGCGATCGGCCTGGTCTCGCTGATCCTGTTCGCCACCGCCTCGGAAAACCTGATCGCCGGCCTGGTCGCGATCACCGCGCTCGGTTTCGCCACCGGCGGCATCCGGCCGGTGACCATGGCCAATCTCAACCGCCTGCCGATGGCGGCCCCTGCCCGCGCCCGGCTGATCGGCCGCATGGAACGCTGGTACGGGCTCACCAACGCCGCCGTGCTCGCCGTGGGCGGCTGGTGTCTGGCGGCCTATGGCTTCGTGCCGCTGATGTCGGGTGTGGCGGTGCTGTTCGCGGCCCTGGTTCTGGCCTATGCGCTGGCCGGCGAACAGCTGATGGGCCGCGGAACGGAGCGCCGCACGGCATAGACGGGGCAGCTCGTGCAGGTCGGTTCGTGCGGGTCAGTTCGTGCAGGTCAGCCGCGCGCGTAGCCGGCAATCGTCTCGCGCGCGGTTGCGATCTCGGCCAGCAGCCAGTCTTCCACAAGGCGGACCTGGCGGCGGCGACGCAGTTCGGGGCGGCGGACCAGGAAATAGGACACGCCGCTCGGCACCGCCCTGTCGATCGGCACCACCAGCCGGCCGTCGCGGATTGCCTGATCGGCCAGGACCACGTCGGCGATGGCGACGCCGAGACCGGCTTCGGCGGCACTCAGCGCCATGTCGAGCGCGTCGAAATCCAGCCCGTCATGGACGCGCAGCGGCATGCCCGACTTCTCAGACCAGGTGATCCAGTCCTGATGATCGGGCAGCGGGTGGAGGAGCATGGCGCTGCGCAGATCTTCCTCCGGCCGGTCGGAATCCAGATGCCCGGGGGCCGCCACCGGCACGATCCATTCGGCGTAAAGCTCGGTCGCATCCTCGTTGGGAAAGCCGCCGCGGCCATAGCGGATGCCCAGATCGGCGCCCGTCTCGTCCACCGTCATATCGTTCAGACGGGTCTGGACCACGATCCGGATCATCGGATACTGCTCGTGGAACCTGTGCAACCGCGGGAACAGCCAGCGCAGGGCGAAAGTGGGGATCACCTTCAGCGTGACCACATCCTGGTCGTTCTGGAACGGATCGATCGCATTGGCGATGTGATCGAAGGCTTCCGTCACCGCCAGGGCCAGGCGGCGGCCCTCTTCGGTGATCTCCATGCCGCCATGGGTGCGCAGGAACAGCGACACGCCCAGCTGTTCCTCCAGGATGCGCACCTGACGGCTGACCGCGCTTTCGCTGACATTCAGCACCTGCGCGGCCTTTTTCACCCCCATATGGGTCGCCACCACCTCGAAGCATCTGAGCGCGTTGAGCGACGGCAGACGTCGGGACATGGCGCGCCTCCTGATGGCCGGTCGTCAGCGATGGGGGTCGAGTGTATCCCTGAGCCCGTTGCCCATGAAGTTGAAACTGGTGACCGTCAGGGTGATGGCGAGGCCCGGCAGAATGGCGAGCCAGGGAGCCGAGGTCAGATAGACCTGGGCATTGTTGAACATGTTCCCCCAGCTCGCCATCGGCGCCTGAATGCCATAACCCAGATAGCTGACATAGGATTCGAGCAGGATCGCCCGCGCGACGTTGAGCGTGGCGGCAACGATGATCGCGCCTGCCGCATTGGGCAGCAGCTCCACCACCATGATGCGAAGATCCGACGCACCGGCGGTGCGGGCGGCCGCGACATAATCGGCCGTGCGCAGGGCGCGATACTGCCCTTCGACCAGCCGCGCCACGCTCATCCACGAGGTGGCGGCGATCAGGATGGTGGTGGAGGCAAGGCCGGGGCTGATCAGCAGGGCCAGGGCGAGCACCAGAAAGACGGTCGGAAACGCCATCATCGCATCGACGAAGCGCATCAGCACGGTGCCGATCACCCCGCCGCGCCAGCCCGCGACCATGCCGATGGCAGTTCCGATCACCACCGAGAGCAGCATGGCCGAAAAGCCGATCGCGAGCGAGATCCGCCCGCCGCCGAGCAGGCGGGCGAGCACGTCCCGGCCCAGCTCGTCGGTGCCAAGCAGATGGCCGGGGCTGAGCGGCGGCAGGAAGCGGGCGAGCACGTCGATCCTGTCCGGATCGGTCGGATCGATCAGCGGCCCGAGAAAGGCGGCGGCGGCCATCGCCAGGATGAGCCCGGCACCGGCGACGGTGGCGGGCCGCGCCATCAGCCGGCGCAGGAAACCGGGCGGCATGGGGGGTGCCGTGATGTCGGGGGCGGTCTGCACTGTCATCGCCGTCAATCCATCCTGATCCGGGGGTCGGCGACCGCATAAAGCAGATCGGCCAGCAGCGAGCCTGCCATCACCATCAGCGCCGAGAGCATCAGAATGCCCATCACCACCGGATAGTCGCGATATTCCAGGCTGTCGAGAAACAGCCGGCCCATGCCCGGCCAGCTGAACACCGTTTCGGTGACCAGTGCACCGCCGAGCAGGGTGGGGAATTGCAGCCCGACCAGGGTGATCATCGGCAGCAGCGCGTTGCGCAGCGCATGGGCGCGGATCACCACCCGTTCGCGCAGCCCCTTGGCACGGGCGGTGCGGATATAGTCCTGCCCCAGCGTGTCGAGCATCGAGGCCCGCATGAACTGCGCCCAGACCGCGGTCTCCACCAGCGCCAGCACCATCACCGGTGCGACCATGTGATGAAGCACGTCACCGAGCGAGCCGTCGCCGATGGTGCTGCGATTGCCGGACGGCAACCAGCCGAGTTCGATCGAAAACAGATAGATCGCCATCAGGGCGAACCAGAAGGTCGGGATCGACAGCGCGATCATGGCACCGCCGGTGGCGAGCAGGTCGGTCAGCGAATGCCGGCGCACCGCCGCCCGCATGCCGATCACGCCGCCCAGCAGGGCGGCGATCACGGTGGAGGCGAGCATGATTTCAAGCGTCGGCCCGATATGGGTCGCGATCTTGGTCAGAACCGGCAGCCCGTCACGATAGGACTGCCCCCAGTCACCGGTCACCATCCGGGCGAGCCAGTCGACATATTGCAGCAGGAAGGGCCGGTCCAGCCCCAGCTGGCGGGTGATCCGGTCGATATCCTCCTGCGCCATGTTCGACGACAGGACGTATTGCGACAGCGGCCCGCCCGGGGCGAGATGCAGGATGCCGAAGCCGATGACCGAGACCAGCAGCATCAGCACCACGGCCTGCCCGCATCGTCGCGCCAGATAGATCGTCATGGTCCGGAAGATCCTCCGTCACGCCGCCCAGAACCAGTGTCGCATGTTCCAGCAGTTCGACGAGGCATTGATGTTCGGGCGATAGCCGGTGAGCTTCGCCTTCACCCCTTCGACGATCACCGACTGCGACACCGGCAGGAAGACCAGATCCTCGCGGATGATCTGCTGCAGGCGCTGATAGATCTTGCGCCGCACCGCCTGGTCCATCTCGCGGCTGCCGCGTTCCAGCAGCCCGTCAACCTCGGCATTCCGGTACTGATAGGTGTTGAGGCCGCTGCCGCCCTGGGCCGGGATCGCCTTGCTGGAGAAGCGCGGCGTGACGTCCGGGTCGCTGCCCTGCAGGAAGTTGGAGGCGACCATCACCGACTGATATTGCGACTTCTGCCAGAATTCGCCCCAGATCACCGCGCCCGGCATGTTGTCGATCGTCATGTCGACGCCGATCTCGCGCCAGTCCTGCTTCAGCAGCTGCTGGGCCTGTTCGCGCGACTGGGAACCGGCGCTGGTCGAATTGGTGAAGGCCAGGCGCACGCCGTCCTTCTGGCGGATGCCGTCGGCGCCGGGCAGCCAGCCGGCCTTGTCGAGCAGCGCCTTCGCCGCCGCCGGATCGTGGCTGTGCTTCGGCAGCCCGTCATCGAAGGCCCAATGACCGTGGGGGACGTAGGATTCGGTCTCGATCGGCCGGCCGTGATAGATCGCTTCCAGCCGCGCCTTGCGGTTCATGGCCAGATAGAGCGCCTGGCGCACCGCCTTGTCGGCAAAGGGCGCGAAGCCGTGGTTGAGGGCGATATGCTCGACGAAGGGCGCCGGTGCCGCCACGATGCGCCGGTCCGGCAGGGCGCGGGCCTCGGCATCGAAGGCCGGCTGCAGGCCGGAGAGGCCCAGATAGTCGATCTCACCGCTGCGGAACTGGGTGTAGAGCATGGTCTGATCGGGGATGTAGCGGAACACCACCCGGTCGAGATAGGGCCCGTCGCCGTGATAGGCGGGGTTCTTTTCCAGCAGCACCAGCTCGCCAGCCCGGCGCTCCCCCCAGCGGAACGGGCCGGTGCCGACCGGGGCCGTGTTGAAGGGGGCGGTGTTCGGATCATCCGCCTTGCCCAGAATATGGCGGGGCACGATGAAGGTGAGCGACAGCACCGACATATAGGGCGCGAAGGCCTCGGACAGCACCCACTGGATTTCGTCGTCCGCCGTGACCGTTACATTGCGCAGCAGGGAGTGGCCGACCCGGTTGCGCACCCGGAAATCGGGATTGTTGATCAGGTCCAGCGTGTACTTCACGTCATGGGCGGTGAAGGGCGTGCCGTCATGCCAGGTGACGCCCTTGCGCAGCCGGATCTTCCAGATCCGGCCATCGGCCGACAGCCCGCCATTGGCGACCGTGGGCAACTCCGCCGCCAGATCCGGCACGATCGTGCCGTCGGCATCGATGTACCAGAGCGTGCTGAACAGCTGCCACCAGATGCCCTGGTCGTATTCGCTGCCCGGCATCAGCGGGTTGAACACCGTCGGCTCCTGAGAGATGCCGGCGATGACCTGGCCGCCCGGCCGAGGCTCGGGGCCGGCGGCAAGGGCGCGGAACGGCCCCGCGGCCATGCCGCCGACCGCACCGGCCACCCCCGCCGCGGCGGAGAGTTTCAGAAAGCTGCGCTTCGAAAGCGAAGGCGTCTGCATGACGTAAGTCTCCCGATGGATCTTCTTTTTTGGTCGATCGTGCCGGCTTTTTGCCGGTCATAGGGCAGCGCGGGGGGAAGAGAAGGCGTCAGCCGGCCGCAAGGCCCGGCCGGTCGGGCGACAGCGCCGCAAGGCGGAGGCCCCAGTCGTCCAGATCGTCCGGCAGGGGCCGGTTGCAGGCGATCGCCGCCACCGCCCGGCCGAGCGCCGGCGAGGTCAGCACGCCGCAGCCGCCCTGCGCCGCCAGCCAGACGAAGCCCGGCGCCGCGCCCGACATGCCGCAGACGGGGTTGCGGTCGGCCACGAAACTGCGCATGCCGGCCCAGCTGGCCAGCGGCCGGCGGATGGTCAGCCTGGTGTCGCGCTCGATCGCATGGATGCCGAGCGCGACATCGAAATCTTCCGGATACATCTCGCCCGGCTGAACCCGATGGGCATCGGCGGGCGAGCCCATGAAACAGCCGGCCTCGGGCTTGACGTACCAGTCATATTCGGCCGAGGTGACATGCGGCCAGTCGCCCCCAAGGCTGCCGCCTTCCGGAGCCTGCATCAGTGGAAAGGTGAAAGCAGTGCGGCGATAGGGGGTCAGGCCGATCGGCGCCACACCCGCCAGACCCGCCACCCGGTCGGCCCAGCCGCCGGCCGCATTGACCAGCACCGGCGCCTCGTGGCGACCGGTCGCGGTATCGACCACCCAGAGCCCGCCCTCGCGATGGATGGCGGTTACCGCAGCACCGGTTTCGGTCTGGGCGCCGTTGCGCCGGGCGCCGCGCAGATATCCCTGAAGCAGGCGGTCGACATCGATATCGGCGGCATCCACCTCCAGCACCGCCTCATCGACCGTCTCGGGCCGAAGCGCCGGGAAGGCTGCGAGCGCGCCGGCGCGGTCCAGCCGCTCCGCCCGGCCGCCGGCCTCGGCGATCCGTGCCTCCAGCCGGTCGAGCACCGCGAACCGGTCGCGCCGCGCAACCGTCAGGCTGCCGCGCGGGCTGATCAGCGGCCCCTCGGCGAAGCCCTCGGGCGGGGTCTGAAAGAAGCTGCGGCTGGCGGCAGCGGCCGCCCGCATCGTGTCGGCGGAGATGCCGACCGTGAACTGGCCCGCGGTCCGGCCCGAGCTGTGGGTGCCGAAATGGCTCTCCTGCTCGATCAGCACCACTTGCCCTGCTTCCGACAGGAAGAAGGCCGCCGCCGCCCCCGATATGCCACCACCGATGATGACGAAGTCCGCACGCATATCCGTCCGCTCTCCCTGAGGCTGTCTCGTCGCCGTCGATCGGCGGACCCAATTGGATCGCAGGGCCGGATCGGGTGTCGATTCTAATAAATCGCAGGCCCGACCCAATAAAGTGTGGCGGGGTGACAGCGGATCCTGTCTCGCGCAGGGATCCTCGCCCCATAGAACCAGCTCCTATGCCGGTTCGATTTATTGCACCCCAGGCGCGATTTTTTGACATCGACGTCGGCGGCGCCGGTCTCCGATCCTCATGGCGGAGTTCAACCCGCGACGGTGCCAGAGATGACCGACTTCCCCCATCCCGTGTCTTCGACCCCGCCTTCGACCGGCCGGCGGCTCTATTCCGGCAGCGCCTGGGAACGGCGCTATGCCTATGCCCGGGCCGTTGTGACCGGCAACCGGGTCCGGATATCGGGCACCACCGGCTATGACTACAAAGCCGATGTGCTGGCCGAGGGTGCCGCGGCCCAGACCGCCCAGATCTTCCGCAATGCCGCCGCCGTTCTGGCAGAGGCCGGCGGCGGGCTGCAGCATGTGGTGCGGGTGCGGATCTACATCGCCCGCACCGAGGATTACGACGCGGTCATGGACGGCTATGCCGAGGCCTTCCGCGGCATCGATCCGGCCTGCACCACGGTTCAGGCCGGGCTGTTCGACCCCGACATCCGGGTCGAGATGGACATGGATGCCGTGCTCGATGCCGTCGCTTAGTCTTCTGGGGCACGCCCCCGCCGACACCCTGGCCCGGCTTGCCGGCGGTGCCGAGCCGCTGCCCGCCACGGCCGATGCGGTGATCCTGGGCGGCGGCATCATGGGCTGTGCCGCCGCCTGGTATCTTGCCCGGGCCGGGCAGAGTGTCGTGCTGATCGATGTCGCGCGGATCGGCTCGCAGCAATCGGGCCGCAACTGGGGCTTCGTGCGCAGCCTCTGCCGCGACCCGGCGGAACTGCCGCTGGCGGGGCTCGCTTTGTCGCTCTGGCCGGGGCTTCAGGCCGATCTGGGGCACGAGACCGGCTGGCGGCAGCGCGGCTGCCTGTTCGTCGCCGCCGATGATGCCGAACAGGCCTCCCATGCCGACTGGCTGAAAGAGGCCGGCGACCGGGTCCACGACACCCGGCTGTTGAGCGCGGCCGAGGTGACGCGGGCGTTTCCGAGCCTCGGCAGCCGCACCGCCGGCGGCATCCTGGCTGCCGGCGACGGCCAGGCCGAACCGCTGCTCGCAACCCTCGCGTTCGCCCGCGCCGCCTGTGCAGCCGGTGCCGTGTTGATCGAGGATTGCGGCGCCCGGGCGATCGAGACCGCGGCCGGCCGGATCAGCGGTGTCGTCACCGAACACGGCCGCATCGCCACATCCACCGTCATCTGCACGGCCGGCGCCCGCAGCCACCGCCTGCTGGCCGGGCTGATCCCGGCCCTGCCGCAGAAGACCGTGCGCAGTACCGTGGCCCTGACCGCGCCGATGGCCGATCTGGACCTGCCCTGTTTCGTGGGCGCGGGGCTGGGCCTGCGCCAGCGGCCCGACGGGTCGTGCATCATCGCCACCGATGGCGGCACCGATGTCGACCTCACCCTCGATTCCTTCCGCGCCGCCGGCTTCTTCCTGCGCGAGTTGATCCAGCGGCGGCGGGCCTTCTCGCTCAAGCTGGGCCGCCCCTTCGCCGACGACCTGATCGAGCGTCTGGCGGAACCCGCGACCACGCGCACCCTGCGGCCGCGCGCGCCCGACATCCCGGCCAATCCGAAACGGGTGTCGGATGCGGCCAGGCGCTTCGCGACGCTGTTCCCCGCCGCCGGCACGCCCCCGATCGCCAAATCCTGGGCCGGCGCCATCGACGTGATGCCCGACGCCCTGCCGGTGATCGACACCCCCGCCGCCACGCCCGGCCTGCTGGTCGCCACCGGCTTTTCGGGCCACGGCTTCGGCCTCGGCCCCGCGGTCGGCCGGGTGCTGGCGGATCTGGCCATGGGCCGGCCGGCACCGGTCGACATCACCCCCTTCGCCGCCGACCGCTTCGCAACCGGCAGGTGGCGCCGCCCCTATGGCGGCATCTGAAAGCTATTGCGCCTGGTCTGCTTCCCATCTTTCGCCACGGAGCCTGCGCCCATGACCTGGTCGACCCTCGAAGACACCCGGCGGATCGCCGCAGAGCTGCGCCTGCCCTCGCGGGCCTTCATCGACGGCGCGCCGGCCGCCGCCCGCAGCGGTGCCCTGTTCGAGACGCTGAACCCGGCGACCGGCGCGGTGCTCGCCACCCTGCCGCTCTGCGGTGCCGACGAGGTCGACCGCGCGGTTGCCGCAGCCCGTCGATCATTTCGCGACGGTGTCTGGTCACGGGCGACGCCCGAACGGCGCAAGGAGGTACTACTGCGCCTGGCCGGGCTGATCCGCGCCGCCGCCCCGCGCCTTGCGGTGATGGAAAGCCTGGAAAGCGGCAAGCCGGTCAGCGACTGCCTGAAGGAAATCGGCGGCGAGGTGCCGGACTTCTTCCAGTGGTATGGCGAGGCGATCGACAAGAGCTATGGCGACATCGCCCCCACCGGCGAAGGCGCCTGCGCGCTGATTATGCGGGAGCCGATCGGCGTGGTCGGCGCCGTACTGCCCTGGAACTTCCCGCTGCTGATGGCGGCCTGGAAGCTGGCACCGGCGCTCGCCGCCGGCTGCTCGGTGGTGGTGAAGCCGGCCGAAGAGACCTCGCTGACCACGCTGGCGCTCGCCGAACTCGCGATCGAGGCCGGGCTGCCCGAAGGCGTGCTCAACGTCGTCACCGGCCCGGGGGAGACCACCGGCCGGCTGATCGGCCAGCATGGCGATATCGATGCGGTCTCGTTCACCGGCTCGACCGAGGTCGGGCGGCTGTTCCTGCAATATGCCGGCAGCAGCAATCTGAAGACCGTAGGGCTGGAGATGGGCGGCAAGAGCCCGTTCATCGTGCTCGACGATGCCGATCTCACCCCTGAGCTGATCGACCATGCGGTGACCGCCGCCTTCTGGAATGCCGGGCAGAACTGCTCGGCCAATATGCGCCAGATCGTGCCGCGCCGCCTGCAGGAGGACTATCTGGCGCGGATCGTCGACCGGCTGCAGTCGCTGGCGCCGGGCGATCCGCTCGACCCCGCGACCGGGATGGGGCCGATGATTTCGGCCGGCCACCGCCGCCGGGTTCTGGCCCATCTGGAACGCGGCCGGGCCGAGGGGGCGCGGCTGGTGTACACCGGCCGGGTCGATCCGGCGCTGGCGGCGGGCAGCTTCCTTGCCCCGGTGGTCTTCGGCGACCTCACCGCCGGCATGTCGATCGCGCGCGAAGAAATCTTCGGCCCGGTTCTCGGCACCCTGCCGGTCGACGGCATGGACGAAGCGCTCGCGGTCGCCAACGGCACCGAATACGGACTGCATGCCACGGTCTTCACGCGCGACATCGACCGCGCGCTCCACTTCGCCCGCCGGCTCAGCTGTGGCACGGTGGCGGTGAACGGCTTCACCGAAGGCGACGTCAAGACGCCCTTCGGCGGCTGGGGCAAGTCGGGCTCGCTCGCCCGCGACAAGGGCCGGGAGGCGATGGCGCAGTATCAGCAGGTCAAGACGGTGTGGATCGGCCTGAAGACGCCGGTCGACCGCAGATATGGAGGGGCGGCATGACCGAGACGGCCTCTCCGCCGGTGCCTGCCCCCGTCCTCGAGATCGCGGGGCTGGGCGTCGCCTTCCGCGGCCCCGCCGGCTGGACCAGCGTCGTCCGCGACATCTCGCTCGCCGTCTGCCCGGGCGAGACCGTGGCGGTGGTCGGCGAAAGCGGCTCGGGCAAGAGCGTCACCGCCATGGCGGCGATGCGCCTGCTGCCGCCCGCGACCAGCCGGGCGACCGGCTCCGTTCGCCTTGAGGGCCAGGAGCTGACCACCCTGCCCGAGCCCGCCATGTGCCGGGTTCGCGGCGGCCGGATGTCGATGATCTTCCAGGAGCCGATGACCAGCCTGAACCCGGTCCGGACCATCGGCTTCCAGATCGCCGAGGCGCTGATGCTGCATCGCGGGCTGGACCGCCGCGCCGCCGATGCCGAGGTGGTGCGCCTGCTCGACCGCGTCAGGATTCCGGCCGCGGCCTCGCGCCTGGGCGACCATCCGCACAATTTCTCGGGCGGCATGCGCCAGCGGGTGATGATCGCCATGGCGCTGGCCTGCCGGCCGAAACTGCTGATCGCCGACGAGCCGACCACCGCACTCGACGTCACCATTCAGGCCCAGATCCTGGGGCTGATCCGCGAATTGCAGGCGGAAGACGGCATGTCGGTGCTGTTCATCACCCATGATCTGGGCGTGGTGGCCGAAATCGCCGACCGGGTGGTGGTGATGTGCCGCGGCGCCCTGATCGAAACCGCCGAGACCGCCCGGATCTTCGACGCCCCGCAACAACCCTATACCCGCGCCCTGCTCGCGGCCGTGCCGCGGCTGGGGGCGATGCGGTCGATCGATCGCCCGACCCCCTTCGATGCGATCGATCCCGAGAGCGGTGCCGCCACCCCGGCGGCGCCGCTTGACGTGACCCCCGACCATGCGGCGGCACCGGCGCTTGAAATTCGTGGCCTCACCACCCGCTATCTGACCGGCGGCGGGCTGCTGGCCCGGCGGCGGCCCGCCGTGCACGCGGTCGAAAACGTCTCCTTCACGGTCGCACCGGGCGAGACCCTGGCGCTGGTCGGCGAAAGCGGCTGCGGCAAGTCCACCATCGGCCGCACGATCATGGGGCTCACCCGCCCCCATGCCGGCGAGGTGCTGGTCGACGGCCGGCCGCTCGACGGCTTCTCGCGCCGCGATGCCGTGCGCCGGGTGCAGATGGTGTTCCAGGACCCCTTCTCCAGCCTCAACCCGCGCCATTCGGTGGGCACCGCAATCGCGGCACCGCTGGAGATCAACGGCATCGCCCGGGGTGCCGCCGCCCGGGCGCGGGTCGCCGAACTGCTGGCCCTGGTCGGCCTCGATCCGCAGATGGCCGGACGCCGGCCGCAGGAATTCTCGGGCGGGCAGCGTCAGCGGCTGTGCATCGCCCGCGCGCTTGCGCTCGAACCCTCGGTGCTGATCGCCGACGAGGCGGTCTCGGCGCTCGATGTGTCGATCAAGGCCCAGGTGGTCAATCTGATGCTGGAGTTGCAGGCCCGGCTCGGCCTCGCCTATCTGTTCATCTCCCACGATATGGGCGTGGTGGAGCGCGTCGCCCATCGGGTGGCGGTGATGTATCTGGGCGAAATCGTCGAGATCGGGCCGCGCGCGGCGGTGCTCTACGATCCCCGCCACGCCTATACCCGCCGGCTGCTCGACGCCGTGCCGGTGGCGGACCCGGCCGCGCGCTTCCGCCGCCGCGACATCGCCCCCGCCGAGATCGCAAGCCCGCTGCGCCCCGCCGGCTGGGAACCGCCGCTCCGGCGGTATGACGAAGTGGCGCCCGGCCATTTCGTGATGGCCTGACACGCTCCATTGCCTGCTTTCCGACAAGACGAGGACGACCGGACATGGCCCTCTCCGCCGCGGCCCGCGCCCATCTCACCCGCTTCTATGACGGCCAGCTGCTACCTGACGAGATGATCCGGACCATGACCACCGACACCGGCTGGTTCCCGACCCGCATCATCTCCCGCGGTTCCGGCCCGGTGCGGGCTTTCGAAGACCATCCGGCAGGCGGGCTGCCGCCGCTCGCGATCCGGGACAAGGGCCGCGTCTTCGACCTTTACGACTATCTGGCGACCAACGCCGTCGCCGGGCTGATGGTGCTGAAGGACGGCCGGCGGGTGGCGGAGATCTGCCAGCGCGGCGTGACGGCGGATACGCTCTGGCATTCCTGTTCGCTCGCCAAATCGATCGCCTCCACGCTTGTGGGCGTGGCGATCGCCGAGGGCGCCATCGGCTCGATCGACGACCCGGTCACCAGATACGTCCCCCTCGGCGGCGGCTATCGCGCGGTCACGCTCCGCCAGGTGCTCAGGATGTGCTCGGGCATCCGCTGGAATGAAGACTATGTGGATCCAACCTCGGACCGCCGGCAGCTGCTGGAGGTTCAGGCCCGCTGGCAGCCGGGCGGGATCATCGGCTTCATGACCGGCCTGCCCGCCGCAACGCCACCCGGCGGGGCCTGGGCCTACAACACCGGCGAAAGCTATCTGGTGGCGGCGGTGGTCGAGGCCGCGACCGGCATGCGCCTCACCGACTATCTTTCAAGCCGGATCTGGTCGCGGATCGGCATGGCCCATGATGCCCGCTGGTGGTGCGAGGCGCCCGAGGGCATGACCATCTCGGGCAGCGGCATGAATGCCGCCCTCTCGGACTATGCCCGCTTCGGCCAGTTCGTGCTGGACGACGGCCGGATCGACGGCCACTCCATCCTGCCCGCCGGCTGGCGTGACGAGGCCGGCAGCCCGTACGAGATCGACGGCCGCCGCATCCCCTATGGCTATATGTGGTGGGTGCCGGAACTCGACGATCCGATCCTGGCCGGCAGCTTCCAGGCCGAAGGCATCTATGGCCAGTACATCCACATCAACCCGGCCCATGGCCTGGTGGTCGTGGTGGCGAGCGCGCGCTCCAAACCCGGTTACAAACGCCGGCTGGAAATCGACGATGACGCTTTCTTTGCGGCTATTGCCCGGGCTTTGAGCTGATCGCAGCCGCCTGGCCGTCGCGCAGCATCTCCACCGCCCGGCGGACATGGGGGTCCAGGCCCTCGCCGCCGGCGGCCAGGTGCTCCAGGATCGCGGCGCGCATCCGCGGGTCCCAGAACTGGCGGATATGCTCGGCGGTGCCCTGGGCCGCCTGATCGGGGCCCTGGGCCACGAAGAAACGGCCGATCTGGTTGGCCATCATCACCAGCTTGTCGGGGGACATCGGCGGTCAGCTTTCCTCAGGACAGGTCGAGGCCGGCGATCCGCCGGGCCCCGGTGAAGACTTCGAAACCATCGGCGCGGGCAACCGCAACCAGGGTGATGCCGGCCGCCTCGGCCGTGCGGATCGCCAGCGCCGTCGGTGCCGAGACCGCGATCATCACCGTGATCCCGGCCATCGCCACCTTCTGCACCATCTCGATCGAGACCCGGCTGGTGATCACCGCCACGCCCTCGGCCGCGGGCAGGCCGCCCAGCGCCAGTGCGCCCGCCAGTTTGTCGAGCGCATTGTGCCGGCCGACATCCTCGCGCACCAGCGCCATGCCGCGGTCGGGATGCCACCAGCCGGCGGCATGCATCGCCCGGCTTTCCCGCCCCCAGATCTGATGCGGCCCCAGCGCGTCCAGCGCCGCCAGCACCTGATCGGGCGTCAGCCGCAGCCCCGCCCCCACCGTTCTGGGCGGCCGCATGGCGCCGGCCAGGCTGTCGATGCCGCAAAGCCCGCAGCCGCTCGGCCCCGCGACATGGCGGCGCCGTTCGATCAGCCCGGCGGCGCGGTCGGCATCCAGACGGATGCGCAGATCGATGCCGTCCTCCAGCACCGCCACCCGGATCTCCTCGATCTGGCCGGGATGCTCGACGATCACCTCGTTCAGGCTGAAGCCGACGGCCAGATCTTCCAGATCGGCCGGGCTCGCCATCATCACCGCATGGGTGCTCTGGTTGTAGGTGAAGGCGACCGCCACCTCGTCGGGAATGGTACGCGCCCGCCTGCTGGCATTGCCTTCGTGCCAGAAGGCGGGCGTCACCCGGGCCAGCGGCCGCTGGTCCTCGTCACTCCGCTGCATCGACCACGATGCGCCGGCTCTGACGGCCGAAATCGTCATAGCGTGCCTGCCAGTCGGTGGGGCCGTTGGAGGGCGAGACCTGGACCGCGGTCACCTTGTATTCCGGGCAGTTGGTCGCCCAGTCGGAATAGTCGGTGGTCACCACATTGGCCTGGGTCATCGGGTGATGGAAGGTGGTGTAGACCACGCCCGGCGCCACCCGGTCGGTGATCAGCGCCTTGAGCGCGGTGGCGCCGGCGCGGCTCTGCAGCTTCACCAGATCGCCGTCGCGGATGCCGCGTTCCTCGGCATCATGGGGGTGGATCTCAAGCAGATCCTCTTCATGCCAGCGCACATTCTCGGTCCGCCGGGTCTGGGCGCCCACATTGTACTGGCTGAGGATCCGGCCGGTGGTCAGCAGCAGCGGGAAGCGCGGCCCGGTCTTCTCGTCGGTCGGCACATATTCGGTGATCATGAACCGGCCCTGGCCGCGCACGAAACCGTCGACATGCATCACCGGCGTGCCCTGGGGCGCCTTCTCGTTGCACGGCCACTGGATCGAGCCCAACGCGTCGAGCCGGTCGTAAGAGACGCCGGCAAAGGTCGGCGTCACCCGCGCGATCTCGTCCATGATCTCGGACGGGTGGCTGTAATCCATGCGGAAGCCCATGGCATGGGCGATGTCGAGCGTGATCTCCCAATCGGCCTTGCCCGAGCGCGACGACATCACCTTGCGCACCCGCTGAATGCGGCGCTCGGCATTGGTGAAGGTGCCGTCCTTCTCAAGGAAGGTAGAGCCGGGCAGGAAGACATGGGCGTAATTGGCGGTCTCGTTCAGGAACAGGTCCTGGATCACCACGCATTCCATCGCCGCCAGCCCGGCCGCGACATGGGCGGTGTTGGGGTCGGATTGCAGGATGTCTTCGCCCTGGACATAGAGCCCCTTGAAGCTGCCGCCGACGGCGGCATCGAGCATGTTCGGAATCCTGAGGCCCGGCTCGTGATCCAGCTCCACGCCCCAGAGTTCCTCGAACATCTGGCGGGTGGCATCATCCGCGACATGGCGGTAGCCCGACAGCTCGTGCGGGAACGAGCCCATATCGCAGGCGCCCTGGACGTTGTTCTGGCCGCGCAGCGGGTTCACGCCCACGCCCGGCCGGCCGATATTGCCGGTGGCCATGGCAAGATTGGCGATCGCCATCACCGTGGTCGAGCCCTGGCTGTGCTCGGTGACGCCCAGTCCGTAATAGATCGCGGCATTGCCGCCGGTGGCATAGAGCCGGGCGGCCTTGCGGATCTCCTCGGGATCGACGCCGGTATACTGCGCCACGGCTTCGGGCGCATTGGCCGGGTCGGCGACGAATTCCGCCCAGGCGCCGAAGCTTTCCATGTCGCAGCGCGCGCGCACGAAAGCCTCGTCGACCAGGCCTTCGGTGACGACGACATGGGCGAGTGCCGTCAGCACCGCGACATTGGTGCCCGGGCGCAGCGGCAGGTGATGGGCAGCCGCCACATGGGGGGTGCGCACCAGATCGATCCGGCGCGGATCGACCACGATCAGCTTCGCGCCCTGGCGCAGCCGCTTCTTCAGCCGCGACCCGAAGACCGGATGGCCGTCGGTCGGGTTGGCGCCGATCACCATCACCACATCCGACTGTTCGACCGAATCGAAATCCTGGGTACCGGCCGAGGTGCCGAAGGCGGTCTTCAGCCCATAGCCGGTCGGCGAATGACAGACCCGGGCGCAGGTATCGACATTGTTGTTGCCGAAGCCGGCGCGGATCAGCTTCTGAACCAGGAAGGTCTCTTCATTGGTGCAGCGCGACGAGGTGATGCCGCCGATCGCGGTGCGGCCGTATTTGGCCTGAATGCGGCGGAATTCGCGGGCGACATGGCCGATCGCCTCGTCCCACGACACCTCGCGCCAGGGGTCGGTGATCCGCTCGCGCACCATCGGCTTCAGGATGCGCTCGCGATGGGTGGCATAGCCCCAGGCGAAGCGGCCCTTGACGCAGGAATGGCCGCGATTGGCCTTGCCGTCCTTGTAGGGCAGCATGCGCACCAGCTCTTCGCCGCGCATCTCGGCCTTGAAGGTGCAGCCCACCCCGCAATAGGCGCAGGTGGTGACGACCGAGCGTTCGGGCTGGCCGATCTCGATCACCGTGGTCTCGGTCAGCGTCGCCGTCGGGCAGGCCTGGACGCAGGCGCCGCACGACACGCATTCGCTGTCGAAGAAGGCCTCGCCCTGGCCGGCCGCGACGCGTGAGCCGAAGCCGCGCCCTTCGATGGTCAGCGCGAAAGTGCCCTGCACCTCTTCGCAGGCCCTGACACAGCGCGAGCAGACGATGCATTTCGACGGATCATAGGTGAAATAGGGCGTCGAGGTATCTTTCTCGGCCACCAGATGGTTGGCGCCGTCATAGCCGTAGCGCACGTCGCGCAGGCCAACCGCACCCGCCATGTCCTGCAATTCGCAATCGCCATTGGCGGCACAGGTCAGGCAGTCGAGCGGGTGGTCGGAAATATAGAGTTCCATCACCCCGCGGCGCAGCTTCTGCAGGCGCGGCGTCTGGGTATGGACCACCATGCCGTCGGCCACCGGCGTGGTGCACGAGGCGGGCGTGCCGTTGCGGCCCTCCACCTCCACCAGGCACAGCCGGCACGACCCGAAGGCATCGAGCATGTCGGTGGCGCAGAGCTTGGGGATGGCGCCCCCGGCCTCGGTCGCCGCCCGCATGATCGAGGTGCCCTCGGGCACCTCCACCTCGCGGCCGTCGATGGTCAGCCGCACCATGGCGGTGGCGTGCGAGGCCGGGGTGCCGTAATCGGTTTCGTGGATCAGCGACATGTCCGGTCTCCTCATTCGGCCGCGGCGGCGGACCCGGTCGCGCCCGCACCGAAATCCTCGGGAAAATGATCGAGCGCGCTCAGCACCGGATAGGGGGCGAAACCGCCCAGCGCGCACAACGATCCGAACTTCATGGTCTCGCAGAGGTCGCGCAGCAGGGTGATCTGTTTCGGATCCCCCGCCCCGATCCGGTCGATCACCTCCACCCCGCGGGTGGAGCCGATCCGGCAGGGCGTGCATTTGCCGCAGCTTTCGATCGCGCAGAATTCCATCGCGAACCGCGCCTGGGCGCGCAGGTCGACGGTGTCGTCGAACACCACCACCCCGCCATGGCCGATCAGCCCGCCGGCCGCCGCGAAGGCTTCGTAGTCGAAGGGGGTGTCGAACAAGGCGCGGGGGAAATAGGCCCCCAGCGGCCCGCCCACCTGCACCGCCCGCACCGGCCGGCCGCTGGCGGTGCCGCCGCCGATCTCGTCGACCAGTTCGCCCAGGGTGACGCCGAAGGCGGTCTCGTAAAGCCCGCCGAAGCGGATATTGCCGGCCAGCTGGATCGGCATGGTGCCGCGCGACCGCCCCATGCCGAAATCGCGATAGGCCCCCGCCCCCTCGGCCAGGATGAAGGGCACGCTGGCGAGCGAGATGACGTTGTTGATCACCGTCGGCCGGCCGAACAGGCCCTGATGCGCCGGCAGCGGCGGCTTGGCGCGGACCTGGCCGCGCTTGCCCTCGATGCTGTCGAGCAGCGCGGTTTCCTCGCCACAGACATAGGCGCCGGCGCCCATGCGCAGCTCGATGTCGAAATCATGGGCCGAGCCGCCGATGCGCGCGCCCAGAAGCCCGGCCCGGCGCGCCTCGTCCAGCGCCAGGGCAAAGGCCGCCGCGGCATGCGGATATTCCGAGCGCAGATAGACATAGCCGCGGCTGGCGCCGACGGCGATGCCGGCGATGACCATGCCCTCGATCAGCACGAAGGGGTCGCCCTCCATGATCATCCGGTCGGCATAGGTACCGCTGTCGCCCTCGTCGGCATTGCAGACGATGTATTTCTGCAGCGCCTTTGCAGCCGCGACCGTGCGCCATTTAACGCCGGTCGGGAAACCCGCCCCGCCGCGGCCGCGCAGGCCCGACTGCACCACCTCCTCGACGATGCCCTCAGGGCCCAACTCCAGCGCGCGTTCAAGCCCGGCCCAGCCGCCATGGGCGCGATAATCCTCGACCGATGCCGGATCGACGATGCCTGTGCGTGCGAAGGTCAACCGGGTCTGACGGGCCAGGAAGGGGATCGCGGCGGGGGCACCGAGCCGCAGCGGATGGGCCCCCCCCTCGAAGAGACCGGCCGCGACCAGCCCCTCGACATCGGATGCCTCCACCGGGCCATAGGCGATGCGGCCCCCAGGGGTCGCCACCTCGACCATCGGCTCCAGCCAGAACAGACCGCGAGAGCCGGTGCGCACCAGATTGAGATCCCGCCCGGCTGCGCGGGCAAGACGGGTGAGTTCGGCCGCGACCTCGTCGGCGCCAAGCGCCAGCGCGGCGGCATCCTTGGGCAGGTAGATCGTCACGCTCATCGCACCGCCTCGTCGATCAGGCGTTCGAGCCGGGGCCCGCCCAGCCTTGCGCCGAGCCGTCGGCCGCCCTCGACACCCGGGCCTTCCAGCATCGCCGACGGCGCCGTGGCGCAGAGGCCCAGGCAATAGACCGCCTCCACCGCCAGCGCCCCGTCGGCCGAGGTTTCGCCGCAGGCAAGGCCGGTCCGCTCCGCCACCCGGCGGGCCACCTGGTCGGCACCGGCGGCCTGGCAGGCCTCGGCCCGGCAGAGCTTCAGCACCCGGGGTGCCACCGGTGTTTCGTGGAAATCATGATAGAAGCTGACCACGCCGTGAACATCGGCCCGGGTCAGGTTCAGCGCCTCGGCAATCATCGGCACCGCCTCGGCCGGCACATGGCCGAAGCTCGCCTGGATCTCGTGCAGGATCGGCAGCAGGGCCGTCCGGCCCTCCGCCGCCATATCACCGATGATCAGGGCGCCCTTTTCGGGCGTCCAGCTGTCGTATCGCGTCATTCCCCGGCCCGTTTTCTGGTTGTCCTGGGCGAAAGTCCTCTAGGTGAGGATGGCCCCCGGCCGGCGCCGCATCAATATCGCGTTTCCGTTACACGATCAGCTTTTCCTATCGTCGTGATCGGGGTTGAGGCATCGACGCGCTGTCGGCGGCCACCAGACGGCGGGCTTCTGCGACCAGGGCCGCGGTCAGCGGCATCATCGGCTCACGCTGGGGTACGACCAGCCCGACCTGGTGAGAAACATCCGGATCGACCAGCGGCACGGCATTGATCCGGCCGTCGCCCACCAGACCCAGCGCCTCGGCCAGCCCCACCGGCATGATCGTGGACCAGCGGGTGGTGCGGATATGGGCCGAGAGCACCGAGACCGAATTGGATTCGAGCAGCGGCGCCGCATCGCCGCCGGCGGCCGCCAGCATGCCGTCGATGATCCGGCGGTTCTGCATGTCGCGGCTGAGAAGGCAGAGCGGCAGCCCGGCCGCTTCGGCCCAGGCGATGGAGGCGCGGCCGCCCTCGGGGCTGTCGGCGGCGGTCAGCAGGTGATAGCGCTCGCGATAGAGCGGCACCGTGCCCACCCGCCCCAGCGGCTCGTTGTCCAGATAGGTGATGCCGGCCTCGGCGGCCAGATCGTCGACCAGCTGCAGCACCTCGGTGGAGGTGCAGGTGCGGATGGCGAAACGCACCTCGGGGTTGCGGATGCGGAAGCCGGTGGTCAGGCGCGGGGTGATGCCCAGCGCCGTCGGGATCACCGCGATCCGGAGCGTGCCCGACAGGCCGCGCTTCAGCGCATCGATTTCCTGCCGCATCGAGCGTGCATCGCCGACGATGCGTCGCGCCCAGTCCAGCACCCGTTCGCCTTCGGGCGTGAAGCCGCGAAAGCGCGAGCCGCGCTGGACCAGCATGGTGCCGAGCAGGTCTTCCAACGCCTTCACCCCGGCGGAAAGCGTCGGCTGCGACACGCCGCAGGCCTGGGCGGCGCGGCCGAAATGGCGTTCGCGGGACAGGGCCAGCAGAAACTCCAGCCGGTCGATCAAGGGGCAGCTCCTCGGCAGACGGGAGAAACATGCAGTGATAACGCCCCGATCCGAGGCTGCCAATCCCGGGACCGTATCATCGCGCCAGACGTGCGCAAGTTTTGGATCGACAAAACCATCAGGTATATGTACCAGTGGTTGTGTATGCAGACCCGCGCCACGATCAAAGGGTTCTGCACGATCGGCAGCAGCCAGCGACGGGGCAAGCCATGGACACCACCGAGAACGGCATCGTTCACATCCGCCAGCCCGCCACCGCACCTCAGCCGCGACGGGTGATGGTCTTCGATACCACACTGCGCGACGGCGAGCAGGCGCCGGGCAACGTGATGTCGGCCGAGCAGAAGGTGGCGATGTTCCGCCGGCTGGATGCGCTGGGCCTCGATCTGGTCGAAGGCGGTTTTCCGGCCTCGTCGGGCGAGGATTTCGAAGCCTTCCGCGAAATGGCCCAGGGCCCGCGGGCAAGCAAGATCTGCGCCTTCTGCCGGGCCGCCGAACGCGACATCGACATCATCGCCGAGGGGCTGGGCTCCAGCGGCAATGCCCAGATCGAGATCCTGCTGGTCGGCTCGGAAATCCATCTGGAGCACAAGCGCCGGATCACCGCCGAAGAGGCGATCGAGGAGGCGGTGCGCAGCGTGCGCCACGCGGCCTCTCTGGGGTTCGACGACATCGCCGTCGCCCCGGAAGACGCCACCCGGGGCTCCCTGCCCTTCCTGGAGCGCCTGCTCAAGGCCTCGGTCGAAGCAGGCGCGCGCACGGTTGCGATCCCCGATACGGTCGGCTGTGCCCTGCCCCATGAATTCGCCGCCCTGGTCCGCGCCATGCGGTCCTGGGTCGGTCCGGACGTGATCCTCTCGGCCCATTGCCACGACGATATGGGGCTGGCGCTCGCCAACACGCTGGCGGCGCTGGAAGCCGGCGCCGACAGCTTCCAGGCGACGCTTTGCGGCATCGGCGAGCGGGCCGGCAATACCGCGCTCGAAGAGGCGATCGCCCAGCTGCGGCTCAACGGTCCGCGCATGGGGCTTGCGACCGATGTGGCGCTGGAGCCGGTGATCGAAGCCGCCCATGCCCTGCGCGAGATGATCCGCCTGCCGCTGATGCCGACCAAGCCGCTGCTCGGCACCGAGGCCCGCACCGTCACCGCCCCCACCCATCTCGGTTGGGCGCGCACGGCCGAGGCCTGGCCGGTGCGGCCGGTGGCGGCGCTCCGCCCCAATGCGGTCATGGTCGGCGGCACACCGCGCAACGCCATCACCCGCCGTCTCGCCGAGGCCGGGGTGGTGATCGACATCGACAAGATCGATGCGGTCTGCGACCGGCTGGCGGCCGATCCGACCCCCGACCGCTTCAACGATCATGGCGCGCTGGTCGCCCTCTATCGCGAAGTGGCCGACAGCGGCACCGGCCTGCCCGGCTGAGCTGCCGCAGGCCGCGAAGCATCGTCTTCCCTGTCCCGCAGGGCCTCCCGGCCCCTTCTGCTCCCGGCGGTCATCATCGCCGGGAGCTTTTTTTCTGCCAAATTGACAAAGATTTTTTGTGTTTGAAGCCGGTTCCACAATGCGTGTCGTTTATATACAGTGCCGCAACGGGCCGGCACTGCCCCCTTCAAGACATGATCCGGGCCCGGCACCATCCAGGGAGCGAGACCAGATGACCCAGTACCGTCACCCCGAGACGGCCGTTCTGCATGCGGGCTATCGTGCGGACCCCACCACCGGCGCGGTGGCGGTGCCGATCTATCAGACGACCTCCTATCAGTTCGAAAGCACCGCGAAGGCCGCCAACCTGTTTGCGCTGTCGGAGCTGGGCAACATCTATACCCGGATCATGAACCCGACCACCGACGTGCTGGAGCAGCGCCTGGCCGCCCTCGAGGGCGGTGTGGCGGCGCTCGCCGTCTCGTCCGGTCAGGCGGCCTCGGCGCTGGCGATCCAGAACCTCGCCCAGGCAGGCGACAATGTCGTCTCGTCGACAGATCTTTACGGCGGCACCTGGAACCTGTTTGCCAACACGCTGCGCCAGCAGGGCATCGAGGTCCGCTTCGTCGACCCGTCCGACCCTGAGAATTTCCGCCGCGCCACCGACGACCGGACCCGCGCCTATTACGGCGAGACCCTGCCCAACCCCAAGCTTCGGGTGTTCCCGATCGCCGAGGTCGCAGAGATCGGCAAGTCCTTCGGCATCCCGCTGATCATCGACAACACCGCCGCCCCGATCATCGCCCGGCCGCTTGAACATGGCGCGGCCGTGGTGGTCTATTCCACCACCAAGTATATCGGCGGCCACGGCACCTCGATCGGCGGCATCATCATCGATGGCGGCACCTTCGACTGGGAGGCCTTCCCCGAGCGTCAGCCGCTGCTGAACACCCCCGATGCCAGCTATCACGGCGCGGTCTGGACCCAGGCGGTGAAGCCGCTCGGCCCCATCGCCTATATCATCAAGGCCCGCGTCACCCTGCTGCGCGACCTGGGTTGCGCCGCCTCGCCCTTCAACGCCTTCCAGACCATTCAGGGCCTGGAGACGCTGCCGCTGCGCATGCGCGAGCACAACAAGAACGCGACCCTGGTCGCCAAGTTCCTGTCGGAGCACCCGGCGGTGCTGACCGTCACCCATCCGAGTCTGGCCGAGGGTGAGGCGCGCGCCCGCGCCGATAAGTATCTGAAGGGCGGCTATGGCGCGCTGATCGGCTTCGAGATCAAGGGCGGCGCCGAGGCCGGCCGCGCCTTCATCGAGGCGCTGAAGCTGCTCTACCATGTCGCCAATATCGGCGATGCGCGCAGCCTGGCCATCCACCCGGCCACCACCACCCACAGCCAGCTGTCGGAAGAGGAGCAGAAGGCCTCGGGCGTGACCCCGGGCTATGTCCGCCTCTCGATCGGCATCGAGCATGTCGACGACATCATCGCCGACATCGAACAGGCGCTGGCGGCGGCGACGTCGGCCTGATCGGCCGGTCCCTGCGGAATGCCTGCGGCGGGCGCATGGTGAAAGCCATGCGCCCGCTGCCGTTTCGCAATCGGGCAGGATTGCCTGCGGTTTCCACATGGCTGCCGTGTTGTCGATCGGCAATTGACGTAAGCGTGGCGGTGTTTTAGGGTGCCCCTGTCGCGCCGATTTGAGCCACAGCTTGCGGGCGCGTTACAAATGCAGCTAAAGCGGAGGGGTCGGAAACCCGCGCGACGCTGTCACGCGGGTTTTTTCGTGTTTGGTCCGGCAGGTCTCCCGCAAGGGTGAGGCGGCCGGACGGGATCAGGGTTGCAGCCGCCCCCGTGGCCCCGATCCGACGGACAAGATGCAGGGACACCAGTCCAGATGCGGATTCTGAAGACATTGGGCGGCGCGGCCGCCATCCTCGGGCTCGTCGCCGCCGGTGCGGCGCAGGCCGAAGAGATCAAGATCGGCGTGACCCCCGGCCCCCATGCCCAGATCCTGGAGCAGGTGAAGCCGATCGCCGCCGCGAAGGGCCTCGATATCGACATCATCGAGTTCAGCGACTATGTCGTGCCGAACCAGGCGCTCGCCGCGGGCGATATCCAGGCGAACTCGTTCCAGCACCAGCCCTATCTCGACAACCAGAATGCCGATCGCGGCTATGGTCTGGTGTCGATCGCCAAGACCGTGGTCTTCCCGCTCGGCATCTATTCGAAGAAGATCAAGAGCCTGGCCGAACTGAAGGACGGCGATTCGGTCGCCATCCCGAACGACCCGACCAATGGCGGCCGCGCCCTGCTGCTGCTGCAGGCCCAGGGCGTGCTGAAGCTCCGCGAGGGGGCGGGTCTCAAGGCCACGCCGCTCGACATCGCAGAGAACCCCAAGAACCTGCGGATCATCGAACTCGACGCCGCCCAGCTGCCGCGCTCGCTGGACGACACCGCAGCCTCGGCCGTGAACACCAACTACGCCGTCGAGGCGGGGCTCGATCCGGTGAAGGACCCGATCGCGCGCGAGGCGGCCGAGTCGCCTTATGCCAACGTGATCGCCGTCCGCAAGGTCGATGCCGACGCCGCCTGGGCCAAGACCCTGGTCGAGGCCTATCACGACCAGAAGATCAAGGATTGGATCAACGAGCAGTACAAGGGCGCGCTCGTCGTCGCCTGGTGATCCGTCCCCAGATCTCGAAGAACGGGCCGCCCGGGGACATCCCCGGGCGGCCCGTTTGCATGTAGGGCTATGGTGTGGTGCTCAAGCCATCTCGTTGCGGGCGATGCCTGCCGCCTCCCAATAGCCCTCTTCCCAGGTGATGAAGGCCTGGGTGTCGGTTTCATAGGGGTTGTCGGTCGCGGTCTGGCCGTCCAGGAAGGCGATGAAGCCTTCCTGCAGCTCGCGGACCACCGGCGCCTTGCGCATCGGCGCGTCGCCGCCCTCGACCGGCGGCTCGATCGCGCCGTCCAGCCCCGCGGCCGGGTCGATCACCAGGCCGCAGCGCCGGGCCAGATGGGCACGAAATTCCGGGTAGCGCATCAATACGGTGTCGTCGAGCCCTTCCGGGTTCTCCTTCAGCGCCTCGCGCCCGCGATCGGTGATGCCGAGCAGGCCATCGCCGACCCGCCGGATCAACCCGGAGACCAGCAGGCGCCGGAGATCGATGACCACGCGGCGGTCGAATTCGGCCCGCGCCGCCGGATCGCACAGTTCTGCCGCCTTGGGCGCGATGCGCGCCAGATCCTGCAGCAGACGCTCCCCCACCCGGTGCTTGTCGGCCGGCTGCATGGCCAGCATCCGGAGCGCGGTGAGCATGATCGTCGAACTCGGCGGGCGGACCTCGGTTTGGAAGGGCATGGGTGATGTCCTCGACTTTGGTGCTCGGACCGGCGCCGATACCGGCCCTCTTGGTTCAACATGTGGCGGCGACGCGCAATCGTCACAAGGTCGAAAAAAAGGGCTTTTCAAGCGCACGCCGACTGGCTATAAACCGCGCACCCACTGAGACACGGTGGGGCACGCGAGAGGCTACGGGGGTGTAGCTCAGTTGGTTAGAGCGCCGGCCTGTCACGCCGGAGGCCGCGGGTTCAAGTCCCGTCACTCCCGCCACTCGCTCGGATTTTGAAAGCGCCTGGTTCATCTCTGGATGGGCCGGGCGTTTTCCTTTTGCGGTATTTGCATCGGCCGGCAGGGCCGCGCGGAAGACTGGCGACCAGCGCCGGTTTGTCTGGGGCATAAATCTCTCTGCGCGCATTCGTTTTCAATTGAACAACCCTTGATGTTGACGGCTGTCGCCCCCCCTCCTAACCTTGACGGATCGCGGGCATCGACCCCGCGAGAGGGCATCAACCGCGACAGGGCACAAGGGGAGAGCCGCGGCAATGACCACGGTGCTGACCGATGAACTGATTCTGTGCGCCGCACCGCCCGGCGACCGGGATATCGATGCGGCCGGTTTCGCATCCATCTGGCTGGCGGCCGATGTCTATGCCCGCGGCCAGCGGTTGCTGGGCCGGTCGGCCCGGGTGCTGGTCGCGGCGGGTGATGCGCCGCGGCCGCGCAGCAGCCGGGACGGCAGCCTGCGGGACGGCATCGAAGAGGGCGGCCGCGCGGCCGCCACGCTGCGCCGCGCCGGGATCGGCATCGACGGCGTGCTCACCTTCCAGGGCGAAGGCCCGGGCGTGCTGCCGCTGCGCCGCCAGCAGGGCCGGCAACTGGGCGACAAGCCCATGCCGGTGCGCCTGACGGTCTTCGCCGGCCGTGATGCCCTCACTGCCCGCAGCCTGATCGAGGCGGTGGCCGAGATTCCGGATCTGGGGCCGATCACCGACACCCGGATCGTGGCGCCGCCGGCACTGACCGACCTGTCCGGCCGCAGCTTCGACCCCTCGACCGGCCGGGCGATCTTCCTGAACGACCTGCTCGACCGGGTCCCGGCCGAGGCACTGCGCTTCTATCTGGCGCTGATGTCGGAACCGCACGACGCCCGCGAGCTGTCGCTGGCCGATCTGGCCCGCACCCATAATCTGTTCCTGGTCCGTGACCTCGGCACCTCGCTCGGTGCCATCGCCAATCTGGACCCGGTGGCCGGCACCGCCCTGCCCCACGACCGGGCCGAGGACGACCTGATCACCGATTTCCGGGCCCGGCTGCATGCGGCACTCGATGGCCGCAGCTTCTCTCTGGCGGCGCTGGCCGGCGTGGTGCTGGGGCTGAACGGCCAGATGAAACAGGCTCGCCTTTACGGCACGCCCGAGCGGATCCCGCGGCTCGCCGGCCTGTTCCAGCTGTTTGCGCGCCCGGTGATGCCGGCCACCGCCGATGCGGTCGCAGGCTTCCTGGGGCTCGGCACCGGCTGGGGCGAGGCCTGGACCCGGGTCGGCGGCGAGATCCCGTCATGCAGCGCCCGCTTCGTGCGTGGCGCCGCCCCCGGTTTCGACACGGTCGACGAGGCGGATCTGGTCGCGCTGGAAAGCGGATCGGCCGCCGCCTGAGCGGAGCGGACGAACACATCAGCCTGAAACAAAAACGGCGGCCGCTTCACAGCGCCGCCGTTCGCATAAAGAGGGATTGGTACGTCAGTCGAACAGGCTGTCGATGTCGCTCTGCGACACGCGGGTGGCGTCGTCGACCGGGCCGTTGAGCAGCCGGGCATCGCCCTCGCGCTCCGCGGGCGGCGGCAGGGCCGCCACCTGATCATGGCCCACGATCTCCAGCAGTTCTTCCAGATGGGCGTCCACCTGTTGCAGCACCTTGCGCACCTTGGCGATGCGCTGGCCGGTCAGATCCTGGAAGCCGCAGGCCTCGTAGAGTGCGGTGATCGCCATGCCGGCATTGTCCAGCGCCGCACGGGCCTGGCTTTCCGGCGACAGCTCGGCGCTCACCGCATCGAGTGCGGTTTCGATCGCCTCGATCTGCGACAGGATCGCCTCGGTCGCGGCCTCGGTGCCCTCGACCACGCCCTCCAGCGCCTGGGTGGCAGAGGCCAGCGGGTCTTCACTCGCGGCCGGATGCCTCAGCACCGCCACCGCGCGCCTGATCCGATCGATGGGCGCGGCCTGCGGCATTTCCATGCCGACATCGCCCCAGTCGATATCATCGTCTGCAGGCTCGGTCTCGTCCGTCGCCATCCGTGCCCGTCTCCTGGCCGTCACGTCGTCCGGCCGGGGCCGGACCACTTCCCTCAGGCGCCGTCCAGGCACCCGCGGGCAAAGTTTAAGGCATTCACCCCGGGCGGGAAAGCATCCCCGACCGGCATTTTCGCAGTGCGGCAGAGACATGCGCCGCGTCGACGCTCAGAATGCAGGAGGGGCGGTAAAGAATGCGTCAACGCCTCCGCATACGACGCAGATATCGCAGCCCAGGGTCAGCTGGTGATGTTCGGCCGCCGGGCCTGATCACTCACCGAAAACACGCAGGAAATTTCCAGCGTAGAATGCGGCGCGCTGTGCCTCTGTGCAATCGGCCATGGTGGCATCGAAGGACGCAATCGGATCCCGGCCGCCTTCGATATGCGGATAATCGGTGGAGAATGCATAAAGCCGGCTGTCGGACGCCCGGATCATCGCCCCCACATCCTCGTGGTGATAGGGCGTGAACAGGCACTGGTCCAGAACCTGTTCCGAGGGCCGGCGGGCCGGCGCCCGGCCCGCGCCCCGGAAGATCTGCGCCGCCGCGGCATCCAGGCGCTGCATCATCTCCGGCACCCAGCCACCACCGAATTCGACGATGATGCAGTGAAGTGCGGGATAACGTTGCAGCACACCGTCGAAGATCAGCCGGCCGAGCAAGGCCTGGACGGGCTCCGAAGCAAATACGACCTGGTCCGACCGCGGCATGTCATCCCCTTCCAGCGTCTCGGGCGGGATCACCTCACCGATGCCGGTCATCCGGCGGGCAAGATCGAGGGGCGGCATGATATGGCAGGCAAGAACCAGTCCCGCCTCGGCCATGCGGGCCCAGACCGGTTCCAAACTCCGCGGACGCAAGGCATAGCCGGGCAGCCCCTGATGCGGCACCCAGACCGCATGCAACCCCAGGCGGATGATATGCTCGATCTCCTCCTGCGCCAGGGCCGGGTCGTCGATCGGCAGCAGCCCCACCCCCGTCAGCCGGTTATCGCCGCCGCAGAAGGCCGCCATCGCGCGATTGAGCGCCCGCGCCGCCCCATAGGTCAGGGCAGATCCCTGCTGATTGTAAAAGACCGGAACCACCGCGAAGGACGGAAACACCAACTGTCTGCGCAGCCCCAGAAGGTCGACCGCAAGACGCCGCTCCTGGCCATTGAAGGCGCCCAATGCGTTGTAGTCCTTGGGGCCCGCGAGAAGGTCCCCGCCATACGCCGTCAGCGCCGCGACCGTCTCCGCGGAATGGTGCCCGAGCGTGATCGCGTCCCCCACCATCGTCCGACGCCGGTCCGTATCCATCGCGATTCGCGGCAGGGCATCGCGAAGAACCGGATCGGCATGCTGCCGCAGGAAATCCGGCAGTTCCATGATGTGGCTGTCAGCATCGCAGATCAGCCGTGGCAGGCCATCGGTCATCTGCCGCCTCCCGTCATTGCCAGCAGTCGGGCCCGCATCTGGATGCGGAAGGCTTCCTGCAGCTCCGCGACCGTGAACCGATACCCGGCCGCACCGGCCGGGGCCAGCAGGCCGTCATAGTCCTCGGCCGCCACCTGCGGTCGCCGGCGTTCTGCCCCCAGAAAGGCCAGGGCGGCCCTGATACCCGATATCGACATATCAGCCCTCCCCTCTCATGAGCGGGCAGTTGCCGCAGCGAAGGCAAGCAGCACGCCGGCCGTGGTGAAAACGCGCCGGTCATCGGGCACGTCCAGAAAATCCGTATGGCCGTCCATCTGGTCAGGCCGCGGCCAGATCATATCGGCGCCGGTCATCCAGCTGCCGTCGCTCAATTGCCGGCGCAACAGCTCCGCCAGGATATCCCCGGCACGGGCCCGATCACCACCGGCAATCAGCACACGAGCGATCGCGGCGGCACAGAACGGGCTCTGCGCCGCCGGATCCTGCATCCTTGCCCAGGTGACCGCCCGATCGACAGCCGCCCCGTCGCCATGCGCCGCCAGTGCTTCGGCGGCGAGCGCCGTTGGATAAGCGGGGGTCCGCCACCAATAGGGCGTCCAGCTGCCATCCGCCTGCTGGCTCTGCCGCAGCAGCGGGATCAGCTGGTCGGGCAGGATCAGCGCGCAGTTTGCCATCACGCAGGCATGGGTGGTCCGCCAGCCGGCATCCACGACGGCGTCATCGGAGAACCGGATCGTGGTCCCGGTTCCGTAGGTCTGGAAGCCGTCATCGGTCAGATGGCCCCGCAGGAATTCCCGGGCCGCAGCGATGACCGGAGGGTTCTCCGGCGCCGACACGGCCATCAGGGCCTTGATGATCGAGGCGGTGGTATCGGTGTCGACCGGTGCGATCTCGTTATGTCCCCAGCCGCCACCGGGCTGCACGCGACCGCGCAGCACCTCCAGGGCCGCAGCAGCACCGGCCAGCGCCTCGTCCCCGCCGGTTTCAGCCAGCGCCAGGGCCGCAACGCCGGTGACCCAGTTGTTGCAGCCGCCATTGATGCGGTTGAAATCACCCCAGAGACCGTTCTGCTGGCGGGCGCGCAACAGAAAGCCCACCGCATCGGCCACGGCCTCAGCCGTGGATGGCCGCGGGTGGAAGGAGAGCCCCGCGGGCAACGTCACCTCGGCCGGCCGGCCATAACCGATCTGCCAGTGATGTTCGGCGGCGATATAGGCTTTGGCCTGCGCCACGCCATCCGCCGCAACCGCAAGCTTCAGGTGCGAGACATGACAGCGGACCATGGGCCAGGCGTCTCCGGGACCCCGGATCGTGGGCAGGATCCACGCCGCCGGCCAGGGGCATGCCGCATCGTCGACGGCGATGGTGGCCTCGATCTGCCCCAGGGCCGCACGTTTTTCGGCCGTGCACAGGCCGTCCCGGCACAGGTGATCCAAAATCCGGTCCCAGCGCCCCGACGGAAGCGGATGGTCGCAGAAGATTTCGAAACCGATCGAGGGCCGCAGCGCGCCGTCGACAAGATCGAGCCCCACCGTCACCCGGTCGGCCGCATCGACCAGCGCCGCGAAATGGCCCGAGACGGCCGCGACATCCCCCGGCCAGCCGAGCCGGCCCAGCAGCCCCGGCAGATCCGCCGGGCTGATGCCCCGATAGTTCACGCGGATCGCATTGCCGCGGCCGGACATCACGCCGATATGGCTGATCGAGACCGGCCCCGCCACGACATCGAACAGGGTGTCGGAGAGAGGCGCGTCCTGCGCCTGGCACAGCCGGGCCACCACCCTGCGCAGGGCATCGCGTCGGGCGGACCGGCTCTCCGCGGCTTCAAACCGCAGATCGCTGGCCAGAAACAGCGCCGGCAGATGTGGCCCTGCGCCATCGGTCGGCGCATCCCATTCCAGATAGAGCTGATCGAACCGGTCCTGCAGCCCGTCTTCCTCTGCCGCCCAGCTGCGCAGAAAGCCGGTCAGGCCACCCCCGGCCCAGGCACCACCCCCCTGGTCCAGATGGCGCCGCAGGATCTGCGGATCCTCCTCGCGCCGGGTGATCATCTGGTGCAGGTCCACGGCCGCGTCGACGCCCGCATCCCCGCCCCCCAAGCGGATTTCCAGCGCCAGACGCGGCACCGGCGGCAACTGCCATGCGGCATCCCGGATCGCCCGACGTCTGGCCGGCGCGACCAGCACATCGGCCAGCCGGTGCGACAGGATATCGAAGCAGCCGGCGGGCGACAGGCCGGGGATGGCGGGATCAGGCCGCAACGCAGCCGCCTTCGGCAAACCTGGCATCGACGACAGCCGCGGTGGTGATGAGCATGTCCAGCCGATCGGGAAGGCACACCCGACAGATTTCCGCCTGCCGCAGCAGGCCGCCGATCAGACGCATCGCATCCCGTGTCGGACGGGCCGACAGGTTCAGAGGGTCGGGGGTCAGATTGGCGACCAGCCCGGGCAGGGCCCGGGCGCCAGCCAGACGACGCCAATCCGCCGTCTCAAGATTGGGGCCGCGCGGGTCGAGCAGCAATACCGCCCGAATGGGGACCTCGGATGGCAGGGTGCCGGCGGCCGGGGCCGGCAGCACGAATTTGTTGCCGGCAGCCCTCGGATTGGTCCAGCGGGTTGCAAGCGTAGCCGGATCGAAGCCCAGCGCCCGGGCGGTGTCGGCATTGACCCGCGGCACCGTCCCGCCCGCCGTCGCAAGGCACTGTCCATTGCGTTCGACGATCCGCACCAGATCATCAGCGATCGGCTGCCAGCCTGCCAGGGTCAACGCCGCTGACAGGGTCGACTTGCCGGCCCCCTTCTGCCCCATGATCAGGATCGCCGCATCCTGCTTCACCAGGGCCGCCGCATGAAACGACACCAGCTCCAGGCGCGACAGCACGGTTCGCATCACGGGTTCAGTGAACAGGCCGTAGAGATCGGACCAGGCGAGCCCGGCCACGCTTTCAGACAGCACCAGCCGTCCATCGCCGGAGATCTGGAAGCGGCAGATCGGCATCCCCTCGGGGTCGCTGTAAACCTGCTCGATCCATATGGCCTCGTCCCATATGGCCTCGTCGTATCCGACGGCTACCGCGACGCCATAGGGCATATCGGGAACCGCCAGAGAGCCGACGGCCCTGTCCTGCCAGACGACATCCGCCGCGCCATCAACCGACCCGTCGGCTGCGCCTCCACCCATCGCTCTGTTGATGGCGACACACAGACCGCAGATCGTGGCGCGCATTCAGGAACCCCATGCCGATGTGAGCCTGCGTCGTGACGACATGAATGGCACCATCCCGCGCATAAGGCCACCAACGACGACAGACCACCCGGCCTGCTGCATCGATGATCAGGCCACCAAAAGGCGGTCACGCTTCCGCGATATCCATTCAGGATTGATAGGCACCGTCCGAGATGTTGCCATTGCCGCCCTGCGTCAGCGTCTCCACCGTGCCATGCTCTTTCAGCGCAGAGGGTTCAAACACAGCCCGACTCTTCTCCGGGCTCACGAGATCAGAGCGTTCATGCGACATTCAGGTACCCTCTCTTAACAACTGGATTTAATATAAACTCGACGCAGGCAGAAGGTAAAGTGTATATGTGAGTTCTGGTCAGGTATCCACTCCCAGGCGAAATACCTGAGCATTTCAAAACCCTGGAACAAAATATCATCATATGCCTGAAGACAGGAAAACTCTTGAATGCCGTTGATCTATCGTTTCACGCCGGACGTGCTGGAAGTCGAAGTCGAATCTGAAACCATGTTGCTCGACTATACATCGGGCAAATATTTCGGCCTGACCGGCGCCGTCAGCCGGCTGACGGCGCCGCTGCGGGACGGGGCATCCCTGGACGAGCTGGTGGCTCATGTGACCGATTACTACGACGTCACCGAGGCAGATGCCCGCGCCGATCTTGCACGCATCCTGGCCGATCTTCAGGCCGCCGGTCTTGTCGTGGCGGCCGAGGCCTGATCGTTGCCGGATCTGGGCATGACCCTGATCACTCGTCCAGAATCTCCTCGCGCTGTTCCTCATACTCGTCGGGGGTGATCGCGCCCTTGTCGTAGGCGCCCTTCATATCGGTCAGCGCCTCGCCCTTGGTGCGGCCGTCAACCGCGACCGAGTCGTCGCCCCCACCGCAGGCGGCAAGCCCGGTGGCGAGGCCCACAGCAAGGATGGCAGCCGCCAGCACCCGGACCGGGCTGCGCCCGGCGATGGTCTCGGGGGTGGTGAGGGGGGTGATTTCGGGCTCGCCGCGCATCATCGGGCTCCATTCTGGTTGGCTCATGAACCAGAACTGGGCAACCCTGCCCCTGCCCTCAACCGCTGCACGGTCTTGTCACCGCCTTGGCGCCGTGCCGTCACGGGGCGGCACCCTCTGCCCCCGAATGGACATGGAACCCGGGAAATCGTGACCGAAAACGACGAAGCCGCCGCTGCGAATGGCCCTGATCGGGCCGGCAGCGACGGCTTCGGAGAAGATGGTGCCCAGGGGCGGATTTGAACCACCGACACGCGGATTTTCAATCCGCTGCTCTACCAACTGAGCTACCTGGGCGTGTCCCGCTGCGGCGTCCGCCGCGGCGTGGGTCGGGTTATAGGGCAAAGCCGGACGGCTGTAAAGCGCCGTTTTCAGCGAAAATGAACATCCGATGACGATGGTTGATCCGTCAAGGGCTTGGCCCGGAACCACCCCCGCCAAAGGGCGTGGCCGCGCCTCAATGCTTCAGGCTGTCGGCCGACCACAGCTCGTTGTCGGCCTCTTCCGCCTGGGCGCCTGCCACGACGTAATTGCCGCTCAGCCAGCGGTTCAGATCGATATCGGCGCAGCGCTTGCAGCAGAACGGCCGATAGCGGGCCAGCTCCGGATCGGGCTTGCGCGGACGCCCGCAGACCGGGCAGCTGCCCTGGCCGGCAGTGCCCTCACCGGCAGCGGCCGGGGTGTCGTCATGGCTCATGGGATCGGTCCCCTCTTCCGGGACGCCAGCCGGGTGCAGGCCGTTCAGTCCCGCTCCACCAGATCGAAGGCATCGCGGGCAAGCGCCGGATCGGCGCGCACCTCCAGCACGGCGTCGGTCAGTTCGGCCACCGCCTCGACCATGCCGAGGCGGGGTTCGGTCAACAGCGCCGCCACTTCCGGCGCCGCCATCACCGTCAGCGCACGGGCGGCCACCTTGCCCGGCCGGGGGCGGAGCAGCAGGCGGCGCGCGGCGCGCATCACTTCATATGCGACCGTCTCGGCGGATTTCACCCGGCCGGTGCCGCCGCAGGCCTGGCAATCCTCGGTCAGCACCTGGGCCAGGCTCTCGCGGCCGCGCTTGCGGGTCATCTGAACCAGGCCCAGTTCAGACATCGGCAGCACGGTGGTCGCGGCCCGGTCGCCCACCATCGCGGCGCGGAAGGCGTCGTAGAGCTTCTGGCGGTTCTCCGCCCGCTCCATGTCGATGAAATCGATGACGATCAGCCCGCCCAGATTGCGCAGCCGCAGCTGATGGGCGATGACCTCGGCGGCTTCAAGATTGGTGTGCAGCACCGTCGCTTCCTGGTCGGCCTCACCGACAAACCGGCCGGTGTTCACGTCGATCGCCGTCAATGCCTCGGTCTGGTCGATGACCACGAAGCCGCCCGACGGCAGACGCACCCGCGGCTGCAGGGCTTCCGCGATCACCTCTTCGACGTCGAACACCTCGAACAGCGCTTCGGGCCGGTCCCAGAGCCGGATCCGGTCTTCCAGATGCGGCATGAAGCGGCGGGCGAAGACCAGCGCGCGTTCATAGGCCACCGGCTCGTCGACCAGGATTTCCGCCACGCCTTCCTGCGCCTGATCGCGCAGTGCCCGCAACAGCGGATCCAGGTCCAGATGCAGCGGCCGGGGCGCGCCCCCGCGGGCGGCAGAGGCTTCCAGATCCGCCCAGAGCGTGCGCAGATACTGGGCATCGGCCTGAAGTTCCTCGGGCGTCGCTCCTTCGGCGGCGGTGCGGACGATGAACCCGCCCTCCCCCGCCTCGGCCAGGGGCTGCACGATATCGTGCAGGCGCTGGCGCTCGGCCTCGCTCTCGATCCGGCGCGACACCCCCACCCCACCCTGAAACGGGGTGAAGACCAGATGCCGGCCGGGCAGGCTGATATTGGCGGTCAGCCGCGCGCCCTTGCCCTTCACCGCATCCTTGGTGACCTGGACCATGATCTGGTCGCCGTCGGCCACGCAGTCGCCGATGGTCAGGCGGCGGGCCCGGGCATTGGGCACCGGCGGTGCGGCCACCACGGTCTCGGGCTCTTCGGCGTCTTCGTCGGGCTCCAGCGCCGCAGTCACCGCCGCAGCAGCAGCGGCGGCGGCAGCGGCCGAGGCGGCTGCCGCTTCGGCCGCCTCTCGCGACAGACGCTCGGCTGCCGCCCTGGCCCGCGGCAGCACGCGGGCATCATCGGCATGCAGGAAGGCGTTGCGCCCCAGCCCCACGCCGACGAAGGCCGCCTGCATGCCCGGCAGCACGCGTGACACCTTGCCCAGATAGATATTGCCGACCGCGCTGCGATGGGCCTGGCGTTCGATCACGACATCCACCACGCGATCGCCCTCGATAAGCGCGACGCGGGTTTCGTGTTCCGCCTGGTCGATCAGCAGCCGGTTGGTCATGGGGTGGCCTCTCCGGTCATCGGGCTGGCATCGGCGGCGGTGATGTCGATGCCGGATGCCGCCAGCAGCACCGCGGTCTCGACCAGCGGCAGCCCGACGACATTGGGATACGACCCGCTCACGAACGGAATGAAGGCGGCCGCCCGGCCCTGGATGGCATAGCCGCCGGCCTTGCCCGCCCATTCGCCCGAGGCGAGATAGGCGCGGAATTCGGCCTCGGACAGGCGCTTGAAGCCGACCTGGGTGGTCACCAGCCGCGACCGTGCGCGGCCGTCGGCATCGATCACGCACAGCCCGCCATGCACCCGGTGCCGGCGCCCCGACAGCAATTCCAGAAAGCGCCGCGCTTCGGCCGCATCACGCGGCTTGCCCAGCGCCCGCCGTCCGGCCGCCACCACCGTGTCGGCCGCCAGCACCACGGCCCCCTCGGCCAGGGCCCCCAGGGCCGCACGGGCCGCCATGGCCTTGGCGATCGCCAGGCGCAGGGCCAGCGCGCGGGGGGCTTCGTCCCTGAGCGGGGTTTCGTCGATATCGGCGGCCTGGACCAGATCGGGCACCAGGCCGATCTGCTTCAGCAGATCCAGCCGGCGCGGCGAGGCCGAGGCGAGCACCAGGCGTGGACGCGCGAAACGACCGCCCGGGCCATGATCGCCCGCCGGTCCGCCGTCCCCCGCTCCGCCGGTGCAACCGCCGGCAGCGGCCGCTTCGTCGGGCGCGGACACGCCGCGCCTCACTTGAAGCGGTAGGTGATACGTCCCTTGGTCAGGTCGTAGGGGGTCATCTCGACCGTCACCCGGTCGCCCGCCAGGACCCGGATGCGGTTCTTGCGCATCTTGCCCGAGGTATGGGCCAGGATCTCATGCTCGTTGTCGAGCTTCACGCGAAACATCGCGTTGGGCAGCAGCTCCGTAACGGTGCCCTGGAATTCGATAACGTCTTCCTTCGCCATGTAACCTTCTGCTTCCGTGTGTAATCTGGGGGAAAACCGAACGCACGCGCCGCACGCGGCGGTCGCCGCGGCGGCGCGGGAAACTTTTGCGGGATCCGGCGACGGGATAAGCGCCCGCCGGAAACGAGCGGCGAATTATCGACCGGAGGCGCCCGGGACGCAACCTTTATCGGTGATGCGCCCCCAAGGGTGCCGCCATCGTGACCGCATCGACCATGTCGGTCATCACCTTCACCATCCCCCGGCGCAGATGCCGGGGCAGCCTGCCACAGGCTTCGACAAGGCAAACCACCTCCGGGTCGGATGACCAGGTCAGGCGATCAGTAATTCCAGGTTCGCCCGGGATCGCCACATCGACCCCGTCCATGAAGGTCAGAGGGCTCACCCCCAGCGCATGCGCGATGCCGAACAGGCGCGAGACCGATACGCGGTTATGCCCCCGTTCATACTTTTGAATCTGCTGAAAGGTTACGCCGACGCGATCGCCAAGTTCCGCCTGGGTCAGGCCTGATGCCTGCCGCCATGCCCTGATCCTCTGCCCCACCAGACGGTCAACACCCGAATAGTCGATCAACACACCGATATCTCCCCCGAAATGCCCGGTACGCCAGAAAGCCGGGGCTGTGTTCGCAACGATACGCTGCCGAAATATTCCATTTGGTTGTCGTGTCAGGCCATTCATATTATCTGCGATTGAATGTGAGGTTATGACGTCTCCTGCTGCATCAGCGCAAAGCCCGCCCCAAGAAGCAGCGCCACGGCCGAGACCGCCAGCCCCGCCTGCAGCCCGCCCAGATCGGCGAACCAGCCGGCGACGACCGGGCCGGCCGTCTGGCCGGCTGCAAACAGCAGGGTGAAGACGGCAACCGCCCGCCCCCAGGCTTCCCGCGGCAGGGATTTGCGCAGGAAGGCGGTCGCTGCGGCAGGCGTGATGAAGAAGGCGCCGCCGAACAGCACGGCCGAAACCAGCATCAACGGCAGCGACGCCCCCAGAAGCGGCAGGACCGCACCGATGGCGACCACCAGGATGGTGGCAGCCATCGGCCGGCCACCGGACCATTCGGCCAGGGGGCGCCGCCAGAAGCGGTGAGAACAGGCGGTGAAGACGCCCAGCACCACCCAGACGAGGGCCATCCGGGTCGCGGGCGCGCCCGCTTCGGCCATCCAGGCCATGACGAAGGTCATGTACCCGATATAGCCGAAGGCGAAGAGCAGATAGCCGGCGGCAAGCCAGCGGAAACGGGCCAGCGACCGCCAGACCGACGACGATGCGGCCGGCGCGTCCGAGCGGGGCCGGACAGGCACGGCCCGGGCCGCCGCCCAGGTTCCGAGACAGCAGGCGGCCGACAGCAGGCCCAGAACCAGCCATGCCGCATGCCATCCACCATCGCCATAGATCGTGAAAAGCCAGGGCAAGGCGCCACCCGCGAGCGCAATACCCAGCCCCCCACCCGAGAAATAGACCGCGATCGCCTGCGCGGCACGCCGGGGATCGCCGTCGCCGATGCCGGCCGCGAGCACACCGCCCGAGATGAAGACCAGGGCCCCGCCGATACCGGCAACCGCCCGCAGGACCAGCAGAAGCAGATGATCGACCGCCAGGCCCGACGCGATCAGCGCGACCGCCGTCATGACCATGCCCGGATTGAACAGCCGCCGGGCGCCGACCCGATCGATCAGGGCGAGTGTCGCCACCGCGCCGGCCAGGTAGCCGAGCGCATTGGCGGTGTTGACCTGGCCGGCCTGAGTATAGGTCCAGTCAAGATCATTGCGCATCGCCGACAGGATCAGGGCGAAGGCGAAGCGGGCAAGCCCGTTGGACGCCGCCGGACCAAGTGACAGGCCCAGTGCCACCAGATATTCGCGCCGCAATACATGCTGATCATTCACAGGCTGCCTCCGGAACATCGTCTCCGGAGAGCGTGAGTTTTCGACCGAACCGAGCCGTCATACCCACGCCCTCCCCGGCACAGGGTCACATCCATGGCTGGCAGCGGCCATTCATTTAATCTACGATTGAATGGCAGAAATTTGTGATGGCAGTCCCTGAGGACCAGGACCCGGATGTTCCCGTCGATGAGGGCGCTTCGTGCAGTGGAAGCCGCCGCGCGCCATCGCAGCTTCACCGGCGCCGCCACCGAACTGGGCCTCACCCATGGCGCGGTGGCCCAGCAGGTCCGGGGGCTGGAAGCCGATCTCGGCCGGCGGCTGTTCGAGCGGCAGGGCCATGAGATGGTTCCGACCAATGCATGCGCCGAACTCGCCACCGCCATCCGTCAGATCCTGGCGACGCTGGATGCCGCCCTGCGCCAGGCCGGGGGGCGGCCGTCGACCGGCACGCTCACCATCAGCACCCTGCCGGCCTTCGCGACCCGCTGGCTGATCCCCCGCCTGCCCGGTTTCACCAGCCGATATCCCGACATAGACGTCGCGGTCCGCGCCACGCAGGAGCTGGAGCCGCCCGGGCGCGACGGCATCGTGGCCGCCATCCGTTATGGTCGCGGCCCCTGGCCCGGACTTGCCGTGCGGCGCCTGTTCGGCGAGCAGCTGTTCCCGGTCTGCGCCCCCGGTTTCCAGGATGGCAGACTGCCGGAACGGCCGGCGGATCTGGCGACGCTGCCGCTGCTGCGCCATCCGCGCCAGCCCTGGTCGCCCTGGTTCCAGGCCGTGGGGCTCCGCCTGCCCGAACCGGCCCGTGGTCCGCTCTTCTCGGAAATGGCGCTGCTGCTGGAAGCCGCGGCCGCCGGCCAGGGCATCGCGCTGGCCCGTGCCGCGCTGGTCGAGGGTGATCTGGCCAGCGGCCGGCTGGTACGCCTGTTCGACATCGACTGCCCCGACCAGTTCGCCTATCACCTGGTCTGGCGAATGGCGGAAGACGAAGATCCGCGCCTCGCCGCCTTCACCGCCTGGCTGGACGAGGTGACTGCCGGTCCGCCGCAGGACGATCGGCTGCACAGCGATCGGTCGCAAGGGCGCTGATCAGGCACATCAGGGCGCGCCGGGCGGCCGGATCGGGAATGTCGCGCAGACTGTCACGCATCGCCACCACAGCGGAAACGGTCGGCGGCTGCGGCATCTGCGGCGCCTGCGATGCCTGCAGGCGGGGGCCGCCATAAAGGATCTCTTCCACCGGAACCTCGAACAGTTCCGCCAAGCGGACCACAGCCCCCGCGCTGATCCGGTTGATGCCCTGTTCATACTTGCGCATCTGCTGGAAGCTCACCCCCAGCACCTCGGCGCAGCGGCTCTGGCTCAGCCTGCGGGCCCGCCGGAGGACGCTGATCCGGGCGCCGATCGCCCGGTCCAGCACCCGCACCCGTTCCACCGGGGCCGGAGCGCCATCCGGCCGGTCGGGCATCTCGCGGTTCGTATCGATCGACCGGGCCGGCTTCATTCCCAAACCTCGCAGGCAACGTTCCGAAGACGTCGGAATCATCCCATTCTGGAAGCGACGGACCCATTCAATTTAACAGGAAAACGTCGTGAGGTTTTCTAACGGAGCCGATGCATGCCCCATCTGCCATCGCTGAAGGCGCTGCGCGCACTGGACGCCGCCGTGCGGCATCGCAGCTTCACCCGCGCCGGCGAAGAGCTGGGCCTGACCCATGGCGCGATCAGCCAGCAGATCCGCAGCCTGGAGAACCTGGTCGGGCATCAGCTGTTCATCCGGCGGGGCAACGACATGGACCCGACGCCCGCCGCGACCGAACTGGCCCGCAGCGTGGCCCGCGGGCTGGAACTGCTGACCGGCGGCTTCGCGGCCTTCGGGGCCGGTGCGGTGCGCAAGCGCATCGCGCTCGGCATGCCCCAGGACTTTGCCGTGGCCTGGATGATCCCGCGCCTCGGCGGCTTCACCACCCGCTTTCCGGCGCTCGACATCCATCTCCGCACCGGTCCGACCTTCGACGACCCGGGAACCGGTGCCATCGATCTCGCCATCCGTCAGGGCCGCGGCCCCTGGCCGGGGTTATGGACCGACCGGCTGTTCCCGGACCCGATCTTTGCGGTCGCCGCCCCGGGTTTCAATCAGGGACGCCTGCCGCCACGGCCGGAAGATCTGGACGGCCTGCCCCTGCTGCGCCGGGCGGGCCTGCCCTGGTCCCCCTGGTTTGCCGCCGCCGGCATCGACCTGCCCGAACCGGCAGCCGGGCCGGTCTTTGCCGATTCACTGCCGCTACTGGCCGCCGCCACAGCCGGACAGGGGATCGCGCTGACCCGCCGGCTTGCCGCCACGCCGGATCTGGCGGCCGGCCGGCTGGTGCGCCTGTTCGAGGTGGAAATCGATGATGGCCGCGCCTGGCACCTGCTCAGCCGGCCGCGCGACCATGCCGATCAGATGCTTATGGCCGTCCGCAGCCGTCTTCTTGAAGAGGCGGCCGGGACCTGGCGGCCCGAGGCCATCTGACCCGCCACCGTCTCAGATCGCCACCGACCCCGCGGGCGGAAAACGCTCGCGGATGCGGCGCATCAGCTGGTCGCGGACGCCGCGATAGGCATCCAGGCGCTGCTCGCGGCTGCCTTCGGCGACCGAGGGGTCGAAGGTCGGCCAGTATTCCACCTCGCAGGCCATGTCGCGGGTCAGGTCCACGGCCTTGTGCTGGGCCTCGGGCGACAGCGATACGATCAGGTCATAGGACCCGTCTTCCAGGTCGTCGAAGGTCTTGGGCCGATGACGGGAGATGTCGACGCCCATCTCTTCGGCCACCGCCACCGCGAAGGGATCGATCGGGGCGGTGCGCACGCCGACGCTGTCGACGAAGATCCGTCGGCCGTGGAACAGCTTCAGCATGCCTTCGGCGAGGGGGGAACGGATGGAGTTCAACGTGCAGCAGAACAGCACGCTGGACGGCGTCCTCAGCCTTCCCGTTCCGGCCGGTACCTGCAGCCCAGCCCCGCCCCTCATTGACGGATATGCAGCACGCAAAGCAGGGTGAACAGGCGCCGTGCCGTATCGAGGTCAAGCTCCACCTTGCCCTCCAGCCGGTCGCGCAGCAGCTCCGAGCCCTCGTTATGAATGCCGCGCCGGCCCATGTCGATCGCTTCGATCTGCGACGGGCTCTGGCTCTTGATCGCGGAGAAATAGCTCTCGCAGATCATGAAATAGTCCTTCACGATCCCGCGGAACGGCGCGATCGGCAGGGTGATCCGGGTCAGCTGGCGGCCGCCGGTCTCGGAAATGTCGAAATAGAGCCGGTTGTCCTGGATGCTCAGCAGCAGGTCGAACGGCCCCTCGGACTCGACGCCCAGCGGTACGAAATGGTTCTGCTCCAGCAGGTCGAAGATCGCCACCTTGCGCTCGTGCTCGACCTGGGGGCTCCAGGCCAGAACACTGCCCTGATCGAGGGTGAGGTTGGCGATCCGCGGCTCGGCGGGCCGGCGCGGTTGCGGATCCTTGGGGTCTGGCTCGGGACTGTCGGTCATCGGGGGCGCTGACTCCTGAAGGCGGCGGTCGGCGGTGGGTCGGCGGGGCCGTCCCGGAACGGCGGCGGGCCCCGTTATCGTACCGGATGCCCGCCTTCCGTCGCACCGCAGATCAGTCGTCCGCCACATCCAGGCGGATCGCCACCGACAGCGCATGGGCACCAAGCCCTTCCGCCTCGGCCAGGCTGATCGCATGACCGCCGATCACACGCAGCGAATTCTCGTCGCAGGCGATCAGCGAGCTGCGCTTCATGAAGTCGAGCACCGACAGGCCCGAAGAGTAACGCGCACTGCGTGCGGTGGGAAGCACATGGTTCGGCCCGGCGACATAGTCGCCGATCGCCTCCGGGGTATGGCGGCCCAGGAAGATCGCGCCGGCATTGTTGACCCGGGCGGCCAGCGCATCGGGGTCGTCCACCGCCAGTTCCAGGTGTTCGGGCGCGATGCTGTCGATCAGCGGCGCCGCCTGGGCCAGATCACCGGTCACGATGATCGCACCATTGGTGTTCCAGCTCTCGGCCGCGATGGTGCCGCGCGGCAGCTTCGCCAGAAGATCGTCCACCGCCTGCGCCACCCGGTCGGCGAACCCTGCATCATCGGTGATCAGGATCGACTGGGCGGCGGTGTCGTGTTCGGCCTGCGACAGCAGATCGGCGGCGATCCAGCGCGGATCATTGGCCGCATCCGCCACCACCAGGATCTCCGACGGGCCGGCGATCATGTCGATGCCGACCGTGCCGAAGACCTGGCGCTTGGCCGCCGCGACATAGGCATTGCCCGGGCCCACGATCTTGTCGACCGGCGCCACCGTCTCGGTACCATAGGCCAGCGCCGCCACGGCCTGGGCGCCGCCGATGCGATAGATTTCGTCGACGCCGCAGATCCGCGCCGCCGCCAGCACCAGCGGGTTGATCTCGCCGCCGGGGGTGGGCACCACCATGGCGATGCGCTTGACACCCGCGACCCGCGCCGGGATCGCGTTCATCAGCACCGAGGACGGATAGGCGGCAAGACCGCCCGGCACATAGATGCCGGCCGCCGCCACCGGACGCCAGCGCGCCCCCAGCCGCACGCCGGTTTCGTCGACATAGTCCAGATCTTCCGGCACCAGCTTCGCGTGATAGGCGCGGATGCGCTCGGCGGCGGTCTCCAGGCTGTCGATCAGGTGATGCGGGCAGGCCGCGAGCGCGGCATCAACCTCTTCGGCGGTGATCGCCAGCCGCTCGGCATCGATGGTCATCCGGTCGAAGCGGGCGGTGTAGTCGATCACCGCGGCATCGCCCCGCAGGCGGACATCCTCCAGGATCGCATGCACGGCGTCGTTCACCTCGGCCGTGGTCTCGCGCTTCATGCCCAGCAGGGACTGGAAGTCCTGGGGGAAGGACGGGTCGTTGACGTCAAGCCGGAACGGCATCGTTCACCACCTCGCGGAAACGGTCGATCCAGGTGCCGACCAGCTGCGGCCGGGTCTTCAGCGCCGCGCGGTTGACCACCAGGTAAGAGGTCACCTCGGCAATGGTCTCGATCTCGACCAGACCATTGGCCTTGAGCGTCGATCCGGTCGAAACCAGGTCGACGATGCGCCGGCAGAGGCCCAGCTTCGGCGCAAGCTCGATCGCGCCGTTCAGCTTGATGCACTCCGCCTGCACGCCGCGCGCCGCGAAATGGGCCCGGGTGACATGGGGATATTTGGTCGCGACCCGGACATGGCTCCAGCGGCGGGGATCGTCGCCATGGGCGAGATCCGCGGGTTCCGCGACGGCGATATGGCAGCGGCCGATATTCAGGTCCAGCGGGGCGTAGAGTTCCGGATAGTCGAACTCCATGATCACATCGCGGCCGCAGACGCCGATCTCGGCGGCACCGAAGGCCACGAAGGTCGCCACGTCGAAGCTGCGCACGCGCACCAGCCGGATATCCGGCACGCTGGTCTCGAATTCCAGCTTGCGCGAGGCGTCGTCGAAGAAGTCGGGCTCCGGCTCGATCCCGACGCGCGCCATCATCGGCAGCACTTCCTTCAGGATGCGCCCCTTGGGCAGGGCGATCGTCAGGCCGCGGCGGGCGGTGGTGGCGGGGCTCATCTCTGACATGTCCTCGGGTTTTGCTGTCCGCAGGGTCGGCCGCGGCGACGATCAGGCGCCGCCGGCGACCCGGACGATATCGGCGCCGCAGGCGGCGAGCTTGGCTTCGATGTTCTCGTAGCCGCGGTCCAGATGATAGACGCGGTTGACCAGGGTTTCGCCGCGCGCGGCAAGACCGGCCAGCACCAGCGACGACGAGGCGCGCAGATCGGTCGCCATCACCGGCGCCCCGTTCAGCCGCGGCACGCCGCGCACCAGCGCCGAGGCGCCGTGGAGCACGATGTTGGCGCCCATGCGGTGCAGCTCCGGCACATGCATGAAGCGGTTCTCGAAAATGGTCTCGGTGACCATGGCGGCGCCCTCGGCCACCGTCATCAGCGCCATGAACTGCGCCTGCATGTCGGTGGGAAAGCCGGGATAGACCTGGGTCATCACATCGGTGCCGCGCAGCGGACCGTCGGTGCGGGCGATGCGCACGCCGCGGGCGGTGGGCGTCACCCGCACCCCGGCGTCTTCCAGCTTGTCCAGCACCGATCGGATCAGTTCGGCATCCAGCCCGGTCAGCTCCACATCGCCGCCGGTGATCGCGCCGGCGATTGCATAGGTGCCAGCCTCGATCCGGTCGGGCAGCACCGCATGGGTGGCGCCGTGCAGGCGCGCCACGCCGTGGATGGTCAGGGTCTCGGTGTCGATGCCCTCGATGCGCGCGCCCATGGCGATCAGGCAGCGGGCCAGATCGCCGATCTCGGGCTCGCGCGCGGCATTGTCGAGCACGGTGGTCCCGTCGGCCAGGGCCGCCGCCATCAGCAGGTTTTCGGTCGCCCCCACCGAGACGAAGGGGAAGCGGATATGCGCGCCCTTCAGCCCCTTGGGCGCCGTGGCGTGGATATAGCCGCCTTCGAGTTCGATGACCGCGCCCAGCTCTTCAAGCCCCTTGAGGTGCAGGTCGACCGGGCGGGTGCCGATGGCACAGCCGCCGGGCAGCGAGACCTGCGCCTCCCCCACCCGCGCCAGCAGCGGCCCCAGCACCAGGATCGAGGCGCGCATCTTGCGCACCAGATCATAGGGCGCCGTGGTGTTGCTGATCCGGCCTGCATCCAGCGTGATCACCCGGCCGCCATTGGCGGCATCGCGTGCCTCGTCGATCGCGCAGACCACGCCGTGCTGGGCCAGCAGCTTCACCATGGTGGTGATGTCGGCCAGGCTCGGCAGGTTGGAGAGAACCAGCCGGTCCTCGGTGAGCAGGGCGGCGGCCAGCAGCGGCAGCGCCGCATTCTTGGCGCCCCCGATCGGGATCACCCCTTCGAGCGGCCGCCCGCCGCGGATGCGGATGCTGTCCATGCCTGCCCCGTTCTGCCTGGGAGTGGGATCGAGGGACGATGCCTGCTGCAGTGCAGCCGAATTCAATACGGTCACCGGCGGCGCCACGCTTAAAGGCGCGGCAGGGTCACGCCCCGCTGCCCCATATACTTGCCCAGCCGGTCCTTGTACGAGGTCTCGCAGGGGCGATCGCCCTTCAGGAACAGGAACTGGCAGGCCCCCTCGCCTGCATAGATCTTGGCCGGCAGCGGCGTGGTGTTGCTGAATTCCAGCGTCACATGGCCTTCCCATTCCGGCTCCAGCGGCGTCACGTTGACGATGATGCCGCAGCGGGCATAGGTCGACTTGCCGACGCAGATCACCATCACGTCGCGCGGAATGCGGAAATACTCCACCGTCCGGGCCAGGGCGAAGCTGTTCGGCGGGATCACGCAGACATCCAGCTTGCGGTCCACGAAGCTCTGATCCGAGAACTGCTTCGGATCGATCACCGCGCTGTCGACATTGGTGAAGATCTTGAACTCGTCGGCGACGCGCGCGTCATAGCCATAGGACGACAGGCCGTAGGAGATCATGCCCTCGCGGACCTGCTTCTCGACGAAGGGCTCGATCATCCCCTCGTTCAAGGCTGTTTCGCGGATCCACAGATCGGACATGATCGACATCGGGGCGTCTCCCGGACGTTTGGCAACAGGCGAAGGCCCGCAATTGGCAACAGGCGAAGCCCGCAATCCGCCACCCATGGGCTGCGGCCGGCCTGGGACGGCGCGGGCCGGGCACGAATGGGCGGGCGGTGCAGGCCCGAAGCTGCCCCGGGGGGCAGCCGGCCACTTATAGACGACGCCGCAGCAGGGCTCAACGCCGCGTTGGCGGAACTCTCCATTGCGCCTGCGGCAGGGGCGTCAGAGCCCCTCCTCCTCGGCGGCACGATCGCGCGACTGCGCCTTGCGCCGCGCCAGATTGGCACGCAGCTGCGCCGCCTGCCGCGCCCGGCGTTCGGCCGCCGCCTGGCGGGCCGCCTCGGTTTCGTTGGGGCGCGCCTTGGGCTCGCCGGGGCGCGGCTGGGGCTCGGGAGCGGTTTTCGATGTCGTATCAGTGGTTTCGATCGGCGCGCGGTCGGTCATCGGGCGTCTGGCCTTGCGATCGGATGAGCGTTCGGTGAAGAACAGGGTTGCATGACGCCCGGAAACATGGCACACCCCGCCCACATTCGCGAGCGTCGCCGCCGTAGCTCAGTGGTAGAGCACTCCCTTGGTAAGGGAGAGGTCGCGTGTTCAATCCACGCCGGCGGCACCAGCTTCCGCCTCTGCGGTTCTCGCGATTGACGATGTTCGAAGGCCCGGTGCCGCCTGTGCGACACCGGGCCTTCTTTATTGCCGGGAGTACCGGCCATCAGGGGGCGGGCAGCGATCGGTCACTCGTCGACCGCGTCGTTCAGCACCCGCACCCGCCAGGTACCCGCCGGTGCCGTCAGGCCGGCCGTGGTGACGTTGGTCAGCCGCAGCTTCGCCTCTCCGGGCCCCGACATGAAGGCCTGGGCGATCAGCCCCTCCGGCAGCAGAGCGGGCGGCGCCATCAGCAGGAAACCGTTCGGCCACTGCCCGCCCGGCACCGGGATCACCGGCGAGACCAGCGTCGCCCCGGCGGCGACCGTCCCGGGCGTCCAGTACAGGGCCGCGCGCAGGTTCACCTGATCCCGGCTGGCCCAGCGCGGTGGATGCAGGCTGACCGTGGCGGGATCCGCCGTTTCGGTGGTCGCCGTTTCCAGCGTGATCGTTCCGTCTGCGATCGCCGCCACCCGCCGGCCCGCCGTATCGCCGCCGATGTCGACAATGTCGCCGATCCGCAGCGTCGCCGCGTCCGCGGGTGCAGCCGTCAGCGACAGACCGGCCGGTGTGGCGGCGAAAGACACGGCCCCGTTCGTGCCGGCCTCGATGCAGATCCGGCCGGCGAAGGCACCGGGTGCCGCAGCCGCAACGTCGATCACGGTGCCCACATCCACCGTGCGCAGAACCGGTGACAGCCGCGAGGTTCCGAAGATCCGCCGCCGCGCCCGATCGACCGGCGCCGCATGATCCGCAAGATTCTCGGCATCGCCCAGAATGACCGCCGCGCCCGGTGCGGCATAGATCGCCTGGCCGGTCAGATGGCTCGTCTGGATATGATTGCGCCCGATGGTCGCGCTGCCCTGGCCGGCGACATGGATGCCATGCCGGATGCGGTGCGGGTTGCTCGCATTGATCCGGTTGTCGTCGATCCAGGCCCCCGTGCTTTCGACAAGGATGGCATCCCGGCCCCCGTCCTGCCATCGGCCCGCGACCCATTCATGGGACACGTCGTCGATCAGGTTGCCGCGCACCGTCACATTGCCGGCCGCGGGCAGCAGCCGGATCGCCTCGCCCGTCATGCCCGACAGCACATTGTCCGCGATGATGCCGTTCGACGCTTCGCACCAGATGCCGGGCCCGGTTTCGAGATTGCCGGTGGTCACCGCGATCACGTTGCCGGCAACGCGCCAGCCGCGGGTCTTCGGGGTGCGCGGGTCGGAGTCCCGCAGGCTGATGACCCCGGGAAACTCGTCGTCCGGGCCGCCTGAACGGCCGAAGATGATGTGGTTGTCCTGGATATCGACCCTCTTGGCCGGCCCGACATAGAAGCGCCGCGCATAGTCGGCGAAGTTGCCGTGGATCACGTTGCTGAAGACATAGGACCCGATATCGGCAAACGGATCCTCCTCCGGCGGCTCCACCGCCGGTGTCGGCTGGATGGCGTCGATCCAGATGCAGGCCGCTTCGCCCTTTCTCGGATCGGCGGAATTGTTGCCGATGGTGTGGAAACGGTTCGAGAGGATGCGGATGCCGCGCAGGTGCTCGATGAAGGGCGTCACCTGGCCGGTCTCCGGGTCCGGCCAGGTGTTGACCGTCGTGCTCACGGTGATGCAGCGGCGCATGGAGACGAAGGCATTGTCGCGGATCTCGACATTGCGCCCCAGGATGTCGAGCGCCTGATGCATCTTGAAGAACCGGCAGTCGATGATCTGCGAGTCGGTATCCGCCGGATACCTCGCCGAAGACAGCCGCCACAGAATGGCGGTCGACGTCCCGGACGTCCCGGCATCGCCGATGTCGCCATCGCCCTCGAAGGTCAGCCCCTGAATCCCGATCCCCCGTTCTTCGATCCGCAGCGTCACACTGTTCGCGGTCACGCAGCGGATCATCGGTGCGCGGAAGCCCGGGCAGCCCCGCAGGGTGACGTCGTTCGTCGCCAGAACCAGGGCGTGCTCCCGGCCGTCCGGTGGCGAGACAAGGTAATGCGGCCGGGTAACAGGGCCCGAGGGCATCGAAAAATCGAGCACGTCGAAAGGCTCCAGCGCATCCAGCGCCCGCTGGATGGCATCGGTGTCGTCGGCTTTACCGTCGCCTTTGGCGCCGAACCAGACGACCTTCAGCAGGTTGGGCTCGGGCAGCACCCGCAACCAGCGGCCGACGCCGTCGGTCGGCGCAATCACCGTGCCGCCATTGTCGGGCGAGGTCTCGGCGGGGTCATAGCGGAACCAGCCGCCGCCGCCGTCACCCGCGGCGTAGTATCCCTGGACGAAGGTGTCGACACGCTCGGCACCGGCAACACTGCGCAGGGCAGCGATGGTCGCAACCACGAAGGGCTGGACTGACATCGTAAGTTCCTCTTGATCGATGTGTCTGGCGATGTATCTGCGGCCACGTCCCGTGCGGTGAAAAAAGCGGTTGCAGCCCGCCGGATTTCGTGGCAGTTTCCGCCCCGCTTCACCAGAGGCGCCGCCGTAGCTCAGTGGTAGAGCACTCCCTTGGTAAGGGAGAGGTCGCGTGTTCAATCCACGCCGGCGGCACCATTCTTTGTGAAGACAGGTATTTCGAAAGGCCCGCCCGGCAGCACATGTCCGGCGGGCTTTTTCATGTCCTGCTGCCATCATTCGTATGGCCAGCACATGCAGCAGAGGTCGTGCGCCTCTGCGTCGACTATGATGTCGTTTCGACTTCTGAAAATCTTCCCGTCAACTGTGGCAACTTGTTGCCGACAGCTCGGTCAGGACGCTCCCGTCATCTCCAGATCCCGCACCGATGCCGGGGTGCTGCCGTCGAGCGGCAGCACCACCACCGCCCGGGTGCCGACGCCGCGGGTGCTGGTCAGATCGAAGCGGCCGCCCAGCAGGTCCACCAGACGGGCCGCAAGCGGCAGGCCAAGCCCGGTGCCGTGGTGGTGGCGGTGCATGGCGCTTTCGATCTGGCCGAAGACGCTCAGCGCCACGTCGATTTCTTCCGGGCTCATGCCGATGCCGGTATCCTCCACCACCAGGATCAGCCGGTCGCCCGCCACGCTCGCCCGCAGCGAAACCGTGCCGTCACGGGGGGTGAACTTCACCGCATTGGACAGAAGATTGATCAGCACCTGGACCAGACGGCGCTCGTCGGTGCGCAGCTGCGGCAGGTCTTCGGGCACCTCCACCACCAGCCGGACGCCGTTTTCCTGGGCCTGGGTCTCGATCATCCTGAGGCAGGTCTCTGCCAGGCGGGCGGGCGACACCTCGGCCAGATCCACGCTCATCCGCCCGGATTCCGCCTTGGACAGGTCGAGAATGTCGTTGATCAGCATCAGCAGATGGCGCCCCGATGTCGCGATGTCGCGGCCGTAAGAGGCATAGCGCGGATTGCCGGCGGGGCCGAACATCTCGGCGCCGATGATCTCGGAAAAGCCGATGATCGCATTCAGCGGCGTGCGCAGTTCATGGCTCATATTGGCCAGGAATTCGGACTTCGCCCGGTTGGCGCGCTCGGCAACCATCTTGGCTTCCATCAGCGCCTGTTCGAAGCGGCGCTGTTCGGTCACGTCCTGCACCGCCAGCAATGCCCCGCCCGAGGCCAGCGGCCGGACGAACTGGTCCAGCACCCGGCCATCGCGCAGTTCCTCGGACCAGGTGCGGATCTCGCGCGTCGCCAGCCGGGCCAGCCGCCGCGACAGGATATCGCCCAGCTCTGCCACCACATAGCCCTCGGCACGTGCGGCATGTTCCAGGATCGCATGCAGGGTGGTGCCGCGGCAGGCCAGATCCTCGCTCAGGCCGAACATCTCGCGATAGCGCTGATTGCACACCACCAGCCGGCGCTCGGCGTCGAACATGGCAAGGCCCAGGAAGACGTTCTCCAGCGCGGCGTTGAACTGCTGGCTGCGTTCTTCCAGCTCGCGGGTGCGTGCCTCCACCTCGGCATTCAGATGATCGGTCAGATGGGCCAACGACAGGCGCAGATGCTCGATGCCGGCCATGGCATCCTCGATCTCGCGGATGCCGCCGCTGCCGCCGACGGGGCGATCGAAACTGCCCTGTTCCACCCGGCGCACCGCCGCACACAGCCGGTCCAGCGGCCGCGATAAGGTGCTGCGCGCGATCAGCACCGTACAGGCGAGCCCGGCGGCCACGATCAGCGTCAGCCCCGCCGTGCGCCAGACGGAAGCCCGCCAGCCGCCCAGGGCATCAGCCGTCGCCAGCAGCACCGCCACCTGCATGTCGCGGCCATGAACCGGCGCCACGGCCGCCACCCAGGGGCCGTCGGCGTCCTCCTGTCCCACCAGAACCGGCCGACCCGGCCCCGGATTGTCCGTATCGGCCGGCATCGGCGGCACCTCGCCCGCCAGTTCCGCCATCCGCAGCCGGGTTTCATCGGGCAGATCCGGGGCGACGGCCATCACGCCGCCGGCCAGCGACGACAGCAGCATCACCCGGCCGTTCGGCCCGACCGAGGCACTGCGATAGAGCGCCGCGAACTGATCGGCATCCACCACCGCCACCACCGCACCGATGAAACCGCCCGCCTCGTCCGTCAGGGCCCGGGCCAGGAAGACCTCCTTGCGGGCGCCGGCACCGCCATCGCCCAGCATGCCCGCCACTGGCCCGGCGGCGGGGGTCAGCATCAGCCGCTGCACCGCGGCCATGCCCGAAAGGTCGACGGGCGGCGCCGGAAAGACGCCGGTGTGCAGATAGATCCGCCCCTCGCGATCGATCACCCAGATCGCGCTCAGCGCGGTGCCGTTGCGGATGATCGCCTCCAGCCGGCCATAAAGCCGCCGCGCCTCGGCGCCGCTGCCGGCCTCCGCCATCGGCGCCGGCCCCGACGCCGCCATGTCGAGCGCCCGGCCGAGCGTCAGATCCACCCCCTCCAGCGTGCGGGCGGCATGTTCGGCCAGCAGGCGGGCGGTGCCCTCGGCGCGTACCGCAGCATCTTTCAGCGGCTGATCATAGGCGGTGCCCAGCTGCACGGCCCCCACGCCGACGAACAGCAGAAATACCCCCAGCGCCGCCACGATCAGCGCATGGATCAGCCGCCAGCGCCCGGGCGACCAGCGCGGCAGACGATGCCAGCCACCACGTGGGACAGCTGGCACGGCTTGTCCATCCGGTTGAGGACGCTGGCGTGTGGAATGCGGTTCGCTCATCCGTCTCCGGTCCGGGAAAGGGGATGGTCGAAGTGTAGCGGCAGAACCTGTGGCGTTTCATTATATTTTACGCTTATCGCGCGCACCACCCGCGAGACGCGAAGCTGATACGCGATCTGATACCACCGCTGGCCACATGACCGACACTGGCTCCGTCGCGCCGGACAGGCCAGAATGCCGATCCCGCAACCCGCCGATACGGAATATGTCATGATCCGTCGCCGTCTTCCGGGCGCCGCCCCCGGTCCCGCCCGCCCAGCTCCCGGCCCCGCCCGCCCAGCACCCGATCTTACCCGCCTCGCCTTCACCTGGGCCGCCCTGGCGGGCGCGCTCTCCCTGTCGCCGTCCGTCTCCGAGGCGGCCGCCGATCGCAGCTTCAAGGACTGGTGGGTCGCCTGCGACAACCTCAGGTCGTGTTCCGCCTATGGGCCGGAAATGGCGCCGGCCGATGATCATTACGGTGCCTGGCTGCGGCTTGGCCGCGAGGGTGCGGCCACGGCGCCGCTGACCGCCCGGATCGGCATGATCCTGGTCGATCAGACGGTCGACGGCGCCGCGACGCTGAAGGTGGGGGGCGATGCCGGGCCCGCGGTCGCAACCGCCCCGGCGCGGATCGAGGGTGGGGTGGTCCTGGCCGACCTGCCGGCCGAGACCCTGCCCGCCCTGCTCGACCAGCTGCGCCATGCGGACACGCTGCCGGTCACCCTTTCGGGCGGTGCCGTCGCCACCCCGGTCAAGGCCGGCATCTCGCTCTCCGGATCGGCGGCGGCGATGCTGTTCCTCGACGACGCCCAGGGTCGGGTCGGCACCGTCACCGCCGCCTGGAAGCCGGGCCCGAAGCCGGCCGAGGCCGTGCCGCCGGTGCCGGATCTGCCGGTGATCCGGGCGGCACCCGCCTCCCGCAAGCCGGTGCCGGCGGCCCGGCCGGCCATCCTGTCCTATGAATCCGACGACGGCGCCTGCGACTCCGCCGCCGCAGAGCAGTTCGCTCCGATCATCGAGCGCCTGGACGACACCCATGTTCTTTATGGCCGGGCCTGTTTCTCGGGCGCCTACAACGTCGCCTATGATTTCTTCGTCGCGGCCGATGGCGCCGAGCCGGTGCCGGCGGTGTTCGATGCGCCCGACGGGCTGATGGACGCGGCCGAGCTGATCAATCCCGGCTACGACCCGGCGACCCGCACGCTTTCCACCTTCGCCAAGGGGCGTGGCATCGGCGATTGCGGCGTCGGCGCCCGCTGGGTGTGGGATGGCGCGCGTTTCCGCCTGGCCGGCATGGAGATGATGGGCATCTGCCAGGGCATCGCCTGGGACGACTGGCCGGTGGTCTATCGGGCGAAGGTGGAAGGGGTCGACTGACCGGCCGGAAGCCGGTCAGGTCTCGGCCAGGGTGGCGGCGATGTCCCCGCAGGGCGCGCCGCCGGTCACATGGATGCGATGCCACAGCGCCAGCATCAGCAGCCCCCAGGCGCGCTGTCCCTGGCGGCCGGCATCGCGAAACAGCCCGATCACCGCCTCGCGCCGTGCCAGCCGGGCGATCAGCGGCTCGTCCGCCACCAGATGGCCCAGCCGGTCGGCATCGGCCGCGATCCAGGCCCCCACCGGTACGGTAAAGCCGCGCTTGGGCGCGAAGGGGGCGGCCGCGGGCAGATGTTGCGCCAGCCAGTGGCGCAGCACCAGCTTGCCGCGCCGGCCATCCATCTTCAGCCGGTCGGGCAAGGGCAGCGCAAATCCGGCGACGCCGCGGTCCAGAAACGGGGTGCGTCCCTCGATGCCGTTGAACATCAGCATCCGGTCCAGCTTCAGCAGCAGGTCGTTGGGCAGCCAGTCGGTGCAGTCCACCGCCTGAAGGCGGCGCAGCCGGCTGCCGCCGGCGCGGGCCGCCGCCGCCTCTGCCGCAGCCATGCCGTCGCGCCAGCGCGCGGCCGCCGCCTCGTATTCCGGCCGCAGCAGCCCCGTCCCGTCCAGATCACCCTTGCGCCGCATCGGCCGGCCCCCCAGCAGCCGCCAGCGCGCGGCCCGGCGATAGCGGCCATAGCCGGCGAAGAGTTCATCCCCACCCTCGCCCGACAGCACCACCTTGACCTGCGGCCGGGCGATCTCCGCCAGGCGGAAGCTCGGCAGCACGGCATAGTCGAGCGTCGGGTCGTCGAGCGCCTGTGCCGCCAGCGGGGCGATCCGGTCGAAATCCGCACGCGTGACCAGGGTCTCGATCAGCTCGGCGCCGGCGGCATCGGCGACGATACGGGCCTGGGCGCGTTCGTCGTGGACGCCGCCATCGGCGAACCCGGCCGTGAAGGCGGTCACCGGGCGCGGATTCAGCCGGGCCATCATCGCCAGCACGGCCGCACTGTCGATGCCGCCCGACAGGAACAGGCCATAGGGTACGTCGCTGCGCTGATGCAGGTCGATCGCCTGTTCGAACACCCGGTCGAAGGCCTTGACCGCCGCCGCCATGTCGCGGCCGGGATCGGGGTCGGGCCGGGCATCGGCTGCCGGCAGGGCCGGGCTCTGCCGGCGTGCCGTCACCTGCCCCGCCGTCACCACCAGCCGTTCGCCCGGCAACACCCGGCGGATCGCCGGGAACACGGTCTCGGGCCCGGTGGTGAAATGCAGCTGCAGCAGTTCCAGGATGCGGGCATCGTCCAGCGCCGCGCCGGCCAGCCCGGCCCGGATCAGTGCCCCGGGTTCCGAGGCGAAGGCAAGACCGAACGCCCCCTCGACATAATAGAGCGGCTTGATGCCGAAGGGATCCCGCGCCAGCACCAGTCGCCCGCCCTGCCGGGGATCGTGGATCGCCAGCGCATACATGCCGCGCAACCGGTCCAGCCCGTCCAGCCCCTGTTCCAGGTATAGCGGCAGCGGCGGCTCGCAATCGGATCCGGTGCGGAAGGCGTGGCCGGCCAGTTCGGCCTTCAGCTCGCGATAGTTGTAAATTTCGCCATTGCCCACCAGTGCGAGCGTGCCGCCCGCCTCCCCGGCCCCGGGGTCCAGCGGCCAGAGCAGCGGCTGATCGCCGGTGACGAGGTCGATGATCGCAAGCCGGGTATGGACCAGCCCGACCCCGCCGCGCACCGTGACCCCGTGGCCATCGGGCCCGCGATGGGCCAGCCCCCGGGCCAGGCGGTCGAGCAGTTCCGCCGCAGGCGGGCTGCCGTCGCGGGTCATGATGCCGGCGATGCCACACATGGGGGCGGTCCTCTCAGATCGGCGGGTTCCGGTCAGCGGGTCTCGGTCAGCGGTTGGGCAGGATGCGGGCGAAAAGATCGGCATAGGCGCGAACCACGGCCGCCTCGGTGAAATGCCCCTCATAGGTCGCCCGGCCGCCTGCGACCATGGTCTCGCGCAGGCCGGTCTCGCGCAGCACCGTCTCGATGCTTGCGGCCATGGCGGCATCATTGTCGACCGGCACCAGCAGCCCGTTCACGCCATGGGCGATCAGCTCCGACGGCCCCTGGGATGCGGCGGCCACCACCGGCACATGATGCGCCCAGGCCTCCAGCACGATATTGCCCAGCGGTTCATGGCGTGACGAGCAGACGAACACATCGGCCGCGGCATAAAGGGCGGCGACATCGGCGCGCCAGCCCAGGAACGACACCCGATCGGTGATGCCCAGCGACCGCGCCAGCTCGCGCAGATCGTCTTCCAGCGAGCCTACTCCCGCAATCCACAGATGGGCGCGAGGCACCTGCGCCACCGCCCGGATCAGCACGTCGAAGCCCTTGTTCGGATGCAGACGGCCGAGGCCCAGAATCAGCGGCGCATCCTCGGGCGTGCCCCAGCGGGCGCGCGGTTCGGCCGGCAGCGGCGTTGCGTCCACGAAATTCGGCACGTAATGGCTGCGATCGGCCGGCACGCCCTTGCGGCGCAGATAGGCGACGATGTCGCGGGTATTGCCGACGAGATGATCGGCGCCGCGATAATGGCGCAGATCGTAATAGCCGCCGAGGCGGGCGACATGCACGAAATCGCCCGAGGGACAGGCCGCCGTCGCCCGGTTCATCCAGGTGAGCACGATGTCCGGGCGGAAACGCTTCACCATCCGCCGCAGCGTCCACCAGGTTTTCAGATCGGCGTGGCGGCCGAAGCGCAACCCCTTGGGGTCAAGCCCCGCGGCCCTCAGCTTCGCCATCCGCTCTTCATGCGGCCTGACCGCGATCGCCTGCTCGATGCCGGCGCGATGGAAGGCGATGGCCAGGCGGTCGAAGAAGGCTTCGGCACCGCCATGGGCGGCACCCGCCATGAGCTGCATCACCCGAAGCGGCCGCCCGTCTCTCTGCAGGCCATCTCTCTGCAGGCCGTCCCTCTGCAGGCCGTCCCTCTGCAGGATGGGGCGGTCGGAGGCGGTGGCAGGTCGCGGCTGTTCGGTATCAGGCATCATCCGTCCGTTGGGTTAGCGGGGGTCGGGGCGGGTCGCCGGGGGCGGAACTGGGGACATCGTAGCCGTGGCGGCCCGGATGCGCACGACCGTTCGGTGCCCCAGCCACACGATCGAGCAGCGCCACCGCCGCCCGCTCCACCGTATCCGTGGCCAGCCCGGTCATATAGCAGCGATCGGCAGGTGAGGTCGGCCGTTCGGCGGCCAGCCGGTCATAGGTCTCCGGCGTGCGCACCGCCACGGCATGCGGCCCCCAGGGGCCGTAAAGTGCATCGGGTGTGGGCCCGAACAGGCCCAGGGTCGGCGCACCTGCCGCAGCTGCCATATGCATCAGCCCGCTGTCATTGCCGATGAACAGGGCGGCACGTTCCAGCAGCGCCTGCACGCCCAGCAGCGGCAGGGTGCCGATGATGTCGGGCGCCTCCAGCCCCGCCGCGCGTGCGGCGGCAAGCGCCGGCTCGGCCTGCGGGCGTTCATGATGAGCGGCGATCACCGCCACCCGTGCCCCGGCCATCACCCCGCCCGGCCCGGCCAGCCGGCCGACCAGTTCGGCGAAACGCTCCGCCGGCCATTGCTTGCCCACCCAGTTCGCCGCCGGTGCCAGCGCCAGGATCGGCTGCGAACCTTCCGGAAAGGCCGCCAGGGCCGCGGCGTGATCCTCTGGCCGGGTCCAGATGCGCGGTGCGGGCGGCGGGTCCAGATCAAGCGTGCGCGCCAGTTCATAGAGCTTGTGCCGGCCGTCTTCATGGCGCGACAGCACCCGCCGGTGCCGGGCCCGCAGCAGCCAGGCGATGGCGGAACCGCGCAGATCGACCACCAGATCCCAGCGCGTGCCGATCGTGGCCCGCCAGAGATCGCGCCAGTGGCCGGCGCGGGGCCGCTTGACGATCGGCAGCACCCGGACCAGCCCGGGCACCCCGGCGAAAAGCGGTGCTGCAGGCGCGCCCACGGCCACCGTCACCCGAGGTGCCGGGCGGCCGGCAGCGGTTTCGGTAGCGATCAGATGATCGAGCAGCCCCGTCGACAGGACGGCGTCACCGATGCGGGTCGAGGTGATGAACAGCAGTTCCATGCGCGGTCCCGGAGATGGGCATCCCGCCGGTTATAGGGCGCGCGGGGGTTCGGGCGCAACCATGGCCGGTCATGGCCGGCCGTCGCCTCTTGAACCATCGGCCCGGCGACGCCACTGTTGAGCGACCTTGTCCGCCCGCCCATCAAGGATCCGGATCCATCGCCATGACCGAGCCCGCGACGACGACCGCGACACCGCCCCTCCGGCCGACGGTCCCCGCCTTCACCCGCCTGCCCGCCCGCAGCCTGGTCGCGGTGGAGGGAGAGGACGCGCTCAAATTCCTCGACGGTCTGGTCTCGGGCGATCTCGACCCGGTGGCCGAGGGGCGGGCCTGTTACGGCGCCCTGCTCACGCCCCAGGGCAAGATCCTGCATGACCTGATCGTGGCCCGCGCCGGCGAGAACCGGCTGCTGGTCGAATGCGCGACCGGTCTTGCCGCAGACCTGATCCGGCGGCTCACCCTCTACAAGCTGCGGGCGAAGGTGAAGATCGCACCCGCAGCCGGGCTTGCGGTCGCAGTCGCGTTCGGGCCGGGCGTCCAAAGCGACGGGCTGCATGTCGAGGGCGACGGCAATGATGTGCTGCAGGTACCCGATCCGCGTGGGGCCGGCCTCGGCCTGCGGCTCTGGGGGCCCGAGGCGGCGCTTGAAGCCTTCGCGGCCGATACCGGCCTCACCCCGGTGCCGGAAGCGGCCTGGCATCTGCACCGGATCGAGGCGGGCGTGCCGGAAGGCCCCGAGGATCTGCCGCCCGAACAGGGGCTGGCGCTGGAACATGATCTGGACCGGCTGAACGGTGTCGCCTTCGACAAGGGCTGCTATGTCGGCCAGGAGGTCACCACCCGCAGCAAGTTCCGCGGCCAGGTCCGCAAGCGGCTGTTCGTGGTCGATGCCACAGATGGCGCGCCCCTGCCCGCCCCGGGCACGCCGGTGATGGCGGGGGAACGCGAGGCCGGCCAGTTGCGCAGCGCAATCGGCCCCGTGGGCCTCGCCCTGCTGCGCATCGACCGCACGACCGAGGCCACCGACGGCAGCGGCCCCGCCCTCACCGCCCAGGGGCTGACCATCACCGCCCGGCCGCGAGCCGATGGCTGAGCAGGAAGAAGCCCCGCACGGCCCCTGCCCCTGGTGCGGCACCGACCCGCTCTACCGGGCCTATCACGACACCGAATGGGGCGTGCCGGTCCGCGACGAGCGGCCGCTCTTCGAGATGCTGGTGTTGGAGAGCTTTCAGTCGGGGCTGTCGTGGATCACGATCCTGCGCCGGCGCGAGGGCTTTCGCCGGGCCTTCGCCGGCTTCGATCCCGACATCCTGGCCCGGTTCGGCCCGGCAGAGGTGGAGCAGCTTCTGGCCGATCCGGGCATCATCCGCCACCGCGGCAAGATCGAGGCGACCATCGCCAATGCCCGGGCGGTGCTGGCGCTGCGCGAAAACGGGCCCGGCCTCGCCGCCTTTCTGTGGGCGGCGGTGGACGGGCAGCCGCTGACCAATCATTTCACGACCGGTGCAGAGGTGCCGGGCAAGACCGCCGTCTCTGATGCCCTGGCCCGCCGGCTGAAAGAGGCGGGTTTCCGGCATCTGGGCTCGACGACGGTCTATGCCTTCATGCAGGCGGCGGGGCTGGTCAACGACCACCTCACCACCTGCCCGCGCCATGCGGAGATCAGCGCCGGCGCCTGATCCTGCCCATGGTCTGGTCCGGCTCAGGCCGGGAATTGCAGCACGGTCTGGGTCCGCACATCCTGCACGTCCAGCCGCTCGCGGCCGCCGAGGCCCATCAGTTCGATGATGAAGGCAGCGGCCGGGACCTCGGCCCCTACCTTGCGCAGCAGCTCGATCGACGCCGCGGCGGTACCGCCGGTGGCGAGAAGGTCGTCGACCAGCACAACCCGCTGGCCGCGCTCGATCATGCCGTCCTGCACCTCGACCACATCCTCGCCATATTCCAGCGCATAGGCATGGGACACCGTGCGCCCCGGCAGCTTGCCGCGCTTGCGGACCATCACGAAACCTTTGCCCAGCGCCAGGGCCAGGGGGGCGGCGGCCAGGAAGCCGCGGCTTTCGATCCCGGCCAGAAGATCGGGCTGCAGCGGACGGATCGCCTCGGCCATCCGGTCGATGGTCTCGCGCCAGGCCCCGGAATGGGCCAGCAGGGTCGAGATGTCGTAGAACAGGATGCCCGGCTTCGGGAAATCGGGCACCCGGCGGATGTGGCTGGCAAGATCCATCGCGGCAGTCTTCCTTCTGGACGTCGACAGGCGGGTCGCCCGGCATGGGGCCTGATGGTCGCTACGCGATCCACCATGCGAGAGCCTAGCAAAACAACAACCTGTAGTGGAGATGTTTTGGCATCACTACCGTCGATACGATCAGCGGAAGGTGGGAACGAATTCCGCCACGCCTTTCGGATCAAGATGGGTGATGACCTCGGCATCGGGATAGCGCGCATGCAACAGCGTTTCAACCCGATCGGCGACCCCGTGTGCATCCGCCAGCGGCGCCGCCGCGTCCAGTTCCAGATGCAGCTGGATGAAGGTGTGCACGCTGGACGACCGGGTGCGCAGGTCGTGCATGCCGCGCACCCCCGGCACCGCCAGAACGATCTTACGGATCTCGGCGCGCTCGGCCTCGGGCAGTTCCCGGTCCATCAGCGCATCCAGCGCGCCCCGTGCGATCTTCCAGGCGCCGCGGATCAGGTGCAGCGCGATCAGCGCCGCGATCACCGGATCGGCTTCGGTCACGCCCCCGTACTGGCTGAGCAGGATCGACAGAATAACGCCCAGGTTGATCAGAAGATCGCCCACATAGTGCAGCCGGTCGGCCCCCACCGCCAGAGACTGCGTGCGGGCGATCACCCGGTCCTGATAGCGGACCAGCAGCAGCGTCGCCACGATGGCGAAGATCATCACCGCGATGCCGACCGGTCCCTCGCCCACGGGTTCGGGCGTGATCAGCCGGCGCACCGCCTCGACACACAGCAGCAGGGCAGAGCCGGTCACGAACAGTGCCTGGCCCAGCGCCGCCAGCGGCTCGGCCTTGCCATGGCCGAAGCGGTGATGGGCATCGGCCGGGCGCATCGCCTGGCGCACCGCGATCAGCGTCACCAGGCTTGCGCCCGAATCCGACACGCTGTCGACCAGGCTCGACAGGATACTGACCGATCCGGTCATGACCGATGCGGCGAGCTTCAGCGCCACGAGGGTGAGCGCGACCGCAAGCGAGGCGAGCGTCACCCGCCGCTTCAGCCGCGCCACCTCGGGATCGGGCGGCGCCAGAACGCCCAGCGGCCGGATCACGGGAACAGCCACTGACGGGTCCAGCCGTCCCCGTCCTTCAGATAGACCAGGCGCTGATGCAGGCGGAAACGGCCTTCCTGCCAGAATTCCATGCGCTGCGGCACCACCCGGAAACCCGACCAGTAATCCGGCCGCGGCACCCGGCCGACATTGAACCTGATCGCGAATTCCGCCACCCGCTTCTCAAGATCGTAGCGGCCGGTCATCGGCCGCGACTGGCGCGAGGCCCAGGCGCCGATCTGGCTGTCGCGGGCCCGGCTGCCGAAATAGGCATCGGCCTCTTCCGCCGTCACCTGCTCCACCCGGCCCTGCACCCGCACCTGCCGGCCCAGCGGCATCCAGTAGAACAGCAGCGCCGCCTGCGGATTGGCCAGCAGGTCACGGCCCTTGTCGCTCTCGTAATTCGTGTAGAACACGAAGCCGTCGCGGTCCCAGGCCTTCAGCAGCACCATGCGCGCCGCCGGCAGCCCGTCGGTCCCGGCGGTGGCGACGCACATCGCCGTCGGCTCGGTGATCGCGGGTTCGTCCCGCACCTCGGCATACCATTTGCCGAACTGCTCGAACGGATCTTCAAGTTCGGGGAGGGACATGGTTTCAAAGGCTCCGCGAATGATGGGCGGGGGGTGGGGGCGGTCTGGTGGCGCGCGCCGGCCCTCCGCTCAATAGATGCACCACACCCGGCAGGGCGGCAAGCGCTGCGGGCAGCACCCGCCCCCTTCCATGGTCGCATCTGTCGCACCCCTTGGCAGACGGGGGTGGGCCGCCGATATCTTCCCCAAGGGCCGGATGTGTTGTTCTCCGACCGAAATTTGACACGCCGAGGCCGCTTGGCCATGGCTGGTCGCGTGCTACCATGCGCACCTGATACGAACCGGCGCCCGGATGCGGCGTCCGCACCCGACACATCATCTACCGGAAGCTCCCATGAAGCCGTTCATCCCCCTGATCGTCGCAGCCGGCCTCGCCCTCGGCGCCTGCGCCCAGTCCGACATGGGCACCAAGCAGGGTGTCGGCGCGGTGCTGGGCGGCGTCGGCGGCGCCGTCGCCGGTGCCCAGTTCGGCAAGGGCACGGGCCAGCTGGCCGCCACCGCCGCGGGCGCGCTGCTCGGCGCCTTCGCCGGCAATGAAATCGGCAAGTCGCTCGACCGTGCCGACCAACTGGAGGCAGAGCGTGCCAGCCAGCGGGCGCTTGAAAGTAACCCCACCGGACAGAGCACCAGCTGGAGCAACCCGGACAGCGGCAATTCCGGCACGATCACCCCGGTCAAGACCTATCAGCGCTCCAGCGGCGAATACTGCCGCGAATTCACCCAGCGCGTGAATGTGGGCGGCAAGACCGAGGAAGCCTATGGCACCGCCTGCCGTCAGCCGGACGGCAGCTGGAAGATCGTCAACTCCTGACGTCTACGGGCTTGACGCAGGGGCCGGCCGCAACGACCCTTGGGCACGGGCCGCCGCCTGATCGGGCGGCGGCCCGCTTACGTCCACGGGGGACCGCGTGAACGCCGATCCTTATCAGACACTGGGCGTGGGCCGTGATGCCACGCCCGACGCCATCAAGACTGCCTACCGGCGCCTCGCCAAGGCCTATCATCCGGATCTGCACCCGGGCGATGCCGAGGTCGAACGCCGGTTCAAGGACGTGTCTGCCGCCTATGCGATCCTGTCCGACCCGGCGCGGCGTGCCGCCTTCGACCGTGGCGAGATCGACGGTGCCGGCAACGGCCGTGCCCGCCCGCGCCCCCGCGGTGCCGAGGGCGGCGGCTTCGCCGACTTTTTCTCGGACATCTTCACCGATCCCGCCCGCAGCCGCCGCGCGCAGCCGGGGCGCAGCGACCAGGCCGCCGGTGGCAACGGCAGCGCGGGCCGCACCGGCATTCATCGCCGCGGTGTCGACGTCACCTATACCGTGACGGTCGAATTCATCGAGGCCGCCCGCGGTACCCGCAAGCGCATCCGCCTGCCCGAGGGCCGCGAACTGGAAGTCGCCGTGCCCGCCGGCATCCGCGACGGCCAGAAACTGCGGCTGAACGGCCAGGGCATGCCCGGTTTCGGCAATGCCGAGGCCGGTGATGCGCTGGTGGAAGTGAATGTCCGCCCCCACCCCCTGTTCCGCGCCGAGGGCCGCGACATCCTGATCGATGTGCCCATCACCCTGCCTGAAGCGGTGCTCGGCGCCGGCATCGTCGTTCCCACCCTGGACGGCCCGGTCCGGGTCGCCGTACCGCCCGGATCCTCGGGCGGGCGCCGGCTGCGGCTCAAGGGCCGCGGCATGGGTGCGGACAAGGGCGATCGCGGCGACCTGTTCGTGGTGCTGAAACTGGTCCTGCCCGATCGCGACGACCCCGCGCTGACGGAATTCGTGAAGCGGTGGAAGCCGCCCGCGGATTACGATCAGGTCCGGCGGCGAGCCGGGATCGAATGACGGCAACGGCAACCCCTGACAAGACCCCCTTCTACCGCCCTCTTCTCCGCCGGTTGCGCAGCAACCGGCGGGTCCGCGAGCTGATGGTCACCTACGGCCGCTTCACCCGCGACGGCGCCGACCAGATTGCAGGCCATATCGCCTTCGCCAGCCTGTTTTCGATGTTCCCCTTCCTGATCGTGCTGGTGGTGCTGGCCGGCGTGATCGGCCAGGGGGACGAGATTCATGCCCTGATCCTCACTCTGCTCGACTATCTGCCGCCCGATGTCGCCCAGGCGCTGCGCGGGCCGATCGACACGATCATCTTCGGCCCCAAGGGCGGGCTGCTCACCTTCGGCATCCTCACCGCCCTCTGGTCGGCCTCCAATGCGCTTGAAAGCCTGCGCAACGCGCTCAACCGCGCCTTCCGGGTGAAGATGGTCCGGCCGCTGTGGAAACGGCGGCTGCAAAGCCTGGCCCTGGTGGCGGGCGGGGCGCTCGCCCTGCCGGTGGCGCTGGCGCTGCTGGTCTTCCTGCCGATCGCGATCGGGCCTGCGGTCGATTTCTTCGGCCTGTCCGATGCCTGGGTCTGGCTGGTCCATACCCTGCGCCCGCCCCTGGTGCTGGCCGGTACCGTCACCGTGGTCTGGGGCCTGCTGCGCCTGCTGCCCGATGCCCTGCCGCCGCGCCGGCGGGTGCTGCTGCCGCCGGCGGCGGTCATCGTGCTGGGCTGGATGGCCCTGCTGATCGGCTTTTCGGTCTATCTGCGCCAGACCGGCGGCATGAACGCGGTCTATGGCAGCCTGGGCAGCATGATCGCAACCCTGCTGCTGCTGTATCTGGCGGCCTATGTCTTCCTGCTTGGCGGCTATTGGGCCGCCGTGCGGTCGCGGATCGACCGTCACCGGCGCCGGCATGCGGCCGCCCGCAGGCTGGCACGACGGCAGATGCACCGGCCCGGACAGCGCTGAAATCCGCCCTTCCGGCCCCGTCCGGTGCCGATTTGACCGGACCGCGGTTTCGTGTAGGATGCGCCGCACCTGTGCCCGGCCGCCGGCCGAACGGCACGTCTGCAACCTGCAGGATGCAACCTGTCACACGAGGTCCGCCAGGGCCGGCCGCGCCCCCGGCGCCTCCCTGGACCGGCCGCCTGGATACTGCGAGGGGACCGCATGATCGTTCAATCGAACGTGATGGCCGGCAAGCGCGGCCTGATCGTCGGCGTCGCCAATGATCGCTCGATCGCCTGGGGGATCACCAGGGCGGTGGCGCTGAACGGCGCGGAAGTGGCACTGACCTATCAGGGAGAGGCGCTGGAAAAGCGGGTGCGCCCGCTGGCCGCCGAGGTCGGCGCGACCCTGGTCGCCCCCTGCGACGTCACCGACGACGACAACATGAAGGCCCTGTTCGACACGATCGCCGAAAAATGGGGCCGGCTCGACTTTCTGGTGCACGCCGTCGCCTATTCCGACAAGAACCAGCTGAAGGGCAAGTATGTCGACACCACGCTCGACAACTTCCTGCGCACCATGCAGATCTCGGCCTTCTCGCTGGTGCAGATGGCGCAGTATGCCCGGCCGCTGATGCAGCATGGCGGCAGCATCCTGACGCTCTCCTATCTGGGGGCCGAGCGGGTGATCCCGCATTACAATGTCATGGGCGTGGCCAAGGCGGCGCTCGAATCCAGCGTGCAGTATCTGGCGGCCGACCTCGGCCCCGAAAACATCCGGGTCAACGCCATCTCGGCCGGGCCGATCAAGACGCTGGCCGCCTCGGGCATCGGCGACTTCCGCTACATCATGCGCTGGAACGAGATGAACTCGCCGCTGCGGCGCACGGTCTCGATCGAAGAGGTCGGCAACGCCTCGCTGCTGATGCTCTCGGACATGGGCACCGGCATCACCGGCGAGGTGATGCATGTCGATGCGGGCTATCACATCGTCGGCATGAAGGCCGAGGATGCGCCCGACATCAATCTCAGCTGACCCCACCTCTCTCCCACAGCACCGTTTTGAAGGATCGGACCGGCCATGGCAGGCAACAGTTTCGGCGAGCTTTTCCGCTTCACGAGCTGGGGTGAAAGCCATGGCCCGGCGATCGGCTGCGTGGTCGACGGCGTGCCGCCGCGCCTGGCGCTGACCGAGGCCGACATCCAGCCCTTCCTCGACAAGCGCCGGCCGGGCCAGTCGCGCTTCACCACCCAGCGGCGCGAGCCCGACGAGGTCGAAATCCTGTCGGGCACCTTCGAAGGCCTCACCACCGGCACCCCGGTCAGCCTGCTGATCCGCAACACCGATCAGCGCTCGAAGGATTACGGCGAGATCAAGGACAAGTTCCGTCCGGGTCATGCCGACTTCACCTATCAGGCCAAATACGGCATTCGCGACCATCGCGGCGGCGGCCGGTCCAGCGCCCGCGAAACCGCAGTGCGCGTGGCGGCCGGCGCGGTGGCCCGCAAGGTGCTGGGAGAGACCGTCACCATCCGCGGCGCCCTGGTCGAGATGGGCGGCATCGGCGTCGACCGCAGCCGCTGGGACTGGGACGAGACCGGCCGCAACGACTTCTTCTGCCCCGATGCCGAAACCGCCGCGCGCTGGGCCGAGTATCTGGACGGGCTGCGTAAATCCGGCGACAGCTGCGGGGCGGTGATCGAAGTGGTGGCGGAAGGCGTGCCGGTCGGGCTCGGCGATCCGCTCTACGACAAGCTCGATGCCGACCTCGCCAAGGCGATGATGGGCATCAACGCGGTCAAGGCGGTGGAGATCGGCGACGGTTTCGCGGCCGCCCGTCTCACCGGCTCGCAGAATGCCGACGAGATGCGGATGCGCGAGGGCAAGCCCGCTTTCCTGGGCAACCGCGCCGGCGGCATCCTGGGCGGCATCGCCAATGGCGAACCGGTGGTGGTGCGCTTTGCGGTCAAGCCGACCAGCTCCATCCTCACCCCCCGGCTCAGCGTCACCCGCGACGGCGCGGATACCGAGGTGGTGACCAAGGGCCGCCACGACCCCTGCGTCGGCATCCGCGCGGTGCCGGTGGGCGAGGCGATGATGGCGGTGGTGCTGGCCGATCATCTGCTGCGCCATCGCGGCCAATGTGGCGGGTGACGCCCGGCTTCTGAAGACAGCCCCCGCCCCGGCAGGCATACTCCCCGGATCATACAAGAACCGGGGAGACGCTTATCCATGTCCGCCGACAAGCCGCTGCAGCTGAAGCCCGAGGTGATGGCCCTGCCCATCCCCGACGAAGCCGGCAATGCCGACGACATCCAGGCCTATTACGCGAAGTGCCGCGAGAAGCTCGGCATGGTTCCGCATGTGCTGCAGGCCTATACGCTGCGGCCGGAAAAGTTCCGCACCTTCAGCCGCTTCTACAACGAACTGATGCTGGGCGACAGCGGGCTCGACAAGCTGGAGCGCGAGATGGTCGCGGTGGTGGTCTCGTCGATCAACCGCTGCTATTACTGTCTGGTCGCCCATGGCCAGGCGGTCAGGGCGCTGTCGGGCGATCCGAAGCTCGGCGAGATGCTGGTGATGAACTACCGGGTGGCGCCGCTGTCGCTCCGTCACCGGGCGATGCTCGATTTCGCCGCCAAGGTCACCGAAACCCCGACCCTGGTCGACGAGGCCGACCGGGCCCGGCTGCGCGATGCGGGCTTTTCGGTCGAAGACATTTTCGACCTGGCCAATGTCATCGGCTTTTACAACATGACCAACCGCGTCACGAGCGCCGTCGACATGCTGCCGAACGACGAATATCACGATATGAACCGCTGACCACGGATTTGCCGCAGCGCGCAAATGCCGCTTGCCTGACGATCTGAATTGGCGTGATCATTCCTATTGAACGCAACCAACAGTTTGCGAAGGAATGGTCCCGCCATGCGAAACGTCAGGATCTTTCACCTCGATGCCTTCGCCGAGCGGCTGTTCGCCGGCAATCCGGCGGCGGTCTGCCTGATGGATGCCTGGCTGCCGGTGCCGGTGATGCAGGCGATCGCGGCCGAAAACCGGCTGTCCGAGACCGCCTTCCTGGTGCCCGAGGATCCGGGCGGGTTCGGCACGGGCGATGGCGCCGCCGCCGGGCCCTTCCACCTGCGCTGGTTCACCCCCACCACCGAGATGCCGATGTGCGGCCACGCCACGCTGGCGGCCGCCCATGTGGTGTTGAGCCGGCTGGCCCCCGAGGCGCCGGCGGTGGTGTTCCGCACCCGTGGCGGGCTGCTTCATGTCGCCCGGGATCCGGAGGCGGACGACCGGCTGTGCCTGTCGCTGCCGCGCGAACGGCTGACCGGGATCGAGCCGCGCCCGGCGCTGCTGCGCGCGATCACCGCAGCATTGGGCGGTGTCGTCCCGGCTGCCGTGCTGGAAGGCCGCCACGACTGGTATGTGCTGGTCGAGGATCCGGCAGAGGTCGAGGTGATCCGCCCCGACGCCGCCGCCATTTCCGCCCTGCCGCCTCGGGCGGTGGCGGTCGCCAGCCTGGCCGACGGCGCCTCTCTGGCCGATGGCGCAGACTATGTCTGCCGCTTCTTCGCCCCAAAGCTCGGCGTGCCCGAAGACCCTGTCACCGGCATCGTCCATGCCGGTCTGGCGCCGCTTTTCGCCGACATGCTGGCCCGCGACCGGCTGGACGGCCTGCAACTCTCGCCCCGCCGCGGGCGGGTGACGGTGATGCCCCGCCCCGACCACATCGTGCTCACCGGCCGGGTGGTCGAATACTCCGAAGGCCGGCTCGTCCTCAACCGTCTGGACGTGGAGCGCACCACCGCCGCCGCGCTGGCCGTCGGCCGCCTGCCCCTCACCCTGGCCGCCGGCGCGGGGCTGCGGGCGCGGGGGTAGCGGCACGGCATTGCGGCACTTGACCTCCCCCTCCCTTCGGCCCGGCCTTGACGAGGTAAAGAAATTTCTTTACTTTTCAAGTGCACCGGAGACAGGCCATGAATGACAGCACGATCATCGAACGCACCTGCAAGGTCAGCTCCAAGGGGCAGACCACGCTGCCTCTGGCCGTCCGGCAGATTCTCGGGGTTCGGGACGGCGGGAAAATCGTGGTGCGCGCCGACGGCAACCGCATCATCATCGAACCCGCGGAGACGGAACACCAGGATCCGGCCATCGGCGCCTTCCTGAAGCTGATCTCCGACGACATCGCCGCCGCGCGCAATATTGCGGCTCTCCCCGACGACCTGCTCCAGACGCTCAGGCAGGCATTGAAGGAGGTTGATGTCGATCTGGACGAGCCGATTGAAGGTGACGTTTGCCTCTGACGGTGAATGGCTGGACGCTGCTGTTCCACGAGGGGATGATCCGCCAGATCCGCGCCCTGGCCGATGCGTTCCACAAGGCCCGAAGCCGTGATCCTGCCGGGTATCGGAGCAATGCGAACGTCCGCACGCTGGCTGCAATTGCCAAACTGGTGCTGTCGACCATTCCTCAGGATCCCGGCGACACGCGGTACCGGCTCGGCAATACGATGGGTAACAACTATCGGCACTGGTCGCGCGCAAAATTCAACCAGAGATTTCGGCTCTTCTTTCGCTACGACAGCCGGTCACGGATCATCATCTTTGCCTGGGTGAATGACGAAAAGACAAAGCGTGCCGCGGGCGCAAAAACCGATCCTTACGAGGTCTTCAAAACCAAGCTTGATCGGGACGACCCTCCCGACGATTGGAATGACCTCCTGGAATCGGCGGAGGAACTGCCCGACGACCTGCAGAAGGCCATGCAGACGAGCCACTCATCCGACTGAAAGTCATGTCGCCCCTGGAAAGAAGGCCCGCCCGATCATCGGGCAGGCCCCATCCTCATATCGCCGGCAACCGCGCCGTCAGAGCGAGCGCGCGATCAGCAGCTTCATGATCTCGTTGGCGCCGCCATAGATCTTCTGGATCCGGGCGTCGGTATACATGCGGGCGATTTCGGTTTCTTCGATATAGCCATAGCCGCCGAACATCTGCAGGCAGGCGTCGACGGTCTGGACCTGGCGTTCGCTGCACCACCACTTGGCCATCGAGGCGGTGACGTTGTCGAGCCGGTTCTCGGCCAGTTTGACCAGGCAGTCGTCGACGAAGACGCGCGCGATATGGGCCTCGGTCGCAAGCTCGACCAGGCGGAAGGAAATGGTCTGGAAATCGAACAGGGTCTTGCCAAAGGCCTTGCGCTCGTGAACATAGGCGCGGGTGATCTCGACCGCATGTTCCATGGCCGCAACCGCGCCGATCGCCAGAATCAGGCGTTCGCGGGGCAGCTGCTCCATCATCTGATAGAAGCCGCGGCCCTCGATGCCGCCCAGCAGGTTATCGACGGGCGCGCGGGCGCCGTCGAAGAACAGCTCGGCGGTATCGGCCGCATGCAGGCCGATCTTTTCCAGCGGCCGGCCGGGCTGGAAGCCGGGTGCCCCCTTCTCCACACCGATCAGCGAGATGCCCTTGGCCCCCGGCGTGCCGTCGATGCGCACCGCCACCAGCACCAGATCGGCGGCGATGCCGTTGGTAATGAAGGTCTTCTGGCCGTCGATGACATAGTCGTCGCCGTCGCGCCGGCCGCGGGTGGTCAGCGCCTGAAGGTCGGACCCGCCGCCCGGCTCGGTCATCGCGATCGCGCCGATCCATTCGCCCGAGCAGAGTTTGGGCAGCCAGCGCCGCTTCTGATCCTCGGTGCCATAGGTCAGCACGTAATGGGTCACGATGCCCGAATGCACGCTGTAGCCGTTGGCGAGGTCGGAACAGCGCCGGTTGATGGTGTCGAGCAGCACCATCTCCTGATAGACATCGCCGCCGCTGCCGCCCCATTCCTCGGGGATCGCCGCCCCCAGCGCGCCCATCCCCCCCAGCGCCGTCCAGGCCGAGCGGTCGATCATGCGCTGCCGGCGCCAGCGCGCGGCATGAGGTTTCAGCTCGGCGTCCAGAAAGCGGCCGAACTGGTCGCGAAGGCTTTCAAGCTCCGGCGTCATCCACGCAGAGGTCGTCCGGGGGGCAGAAGCGGTCATGGGGATGTCTCCGTCGGATCGGATGCAGCGGCGGACACCGGTATGGGTCATCCCCGGGTCCGCCGCCGGCAGATGTCAGAGCAGGATGCCGCCGCCGCAGACCAGAACCTGGCCGCTGACGTAATTGCTCTCGGGCGCGCAGAACAGATAGACCGCATCCGCCGCCTCGTCGGGCGTGCCGGCGCGGCCGAGCGGGATCAGCTGGGCCATGGTGTCGAGCAGCTGATGCTGCACGCCGACCTTGATCTCGCGGCCGTCGACATCGATGGTCGCCTGTTCCTTTTCGATCGCCTGGGTCAGACGGGTGGCGATCAGGCCGAAGGCGACGCAGTTCACATTCACCTTGTAGCGGCCCCACTCCTTGCACAGCGTGCGGGTCATGCCGACAAGCGCCGCCTTGGCCGAGGAATAGCTGACCTGGCCGGCATTGCCGTAGAGACCGGCGATCGACGAGATGTTGACCACCTTGCGGAAGACCTCGCGCCCCTCCTGCGCCTCGCGCTTGGAGAAGATGCGGATCGGCTCGGCGGCGGCCCGCAGGATGCGGAACGGCGCCGTCAGATGGACGTCGATCATCGCCTGGAACTGCTCGTCGGTCATCTTCTGGATGGTCGAGTCCCAGGTATAGCCGGCATTGTTGACGATGATGTCGAGCCCGCCGAAGCCCTCGACCGCGGTGTTCACGAAGCGGGTGCCGAAATCCTCGGCCGCCACATTGCCGGCGCAGATCAGGGCTTCACCGCCCATCGCGCGGATCTCGGCAGCCACCGCCTCGGCCGGCGCCTCGTCGAGGTCGTTGATCACGACCTTCGCCCCCTCGCTCGCCAGTTTGAGGGCGATGGAGCGGCCGATGCCGCGGCCGGATCCGGAAACCAGCGCGACCTTGCCGTCGAGCTTGCCCATCTTGACGTCACTCCCGATATTTTCTGAGGTTTGTTGAAAAGGGCAGACAGGCCCGGGCCGGATCAGCCGGCGGCGATCAGCGCTTCGCCCTGCACCTTCACCTGGCCGTTCTGGTCGCGGACGGTCACGTCCAGCCGGCGGTCGCCGGCCTCGGTGACGCCGGTCTCGACCGCTTCGACCGTCAGCCGGTCATGGACCTGGGTGATGGCGGTGAAACGCACGCCATAGGATTTGAGGCGGGCGAGCGGCACAACCCCGGTCACCGCGCGGGCGGCGAGCCCCATGACCAGCATGCCGTGGGCGAAAACGTCGGGAAAACCGGCGGCCTTCGCAAAGTCGATATCGATATGGATCGGGTTATGGTCGCCCGAGGCGCCGCCATAAAGCGCCAGCTGCGTGCGGGTGATCGGCGGCATCTCGGCCACCACCCGAATCGGTTCACCGCTCATGCCGCACCTCCGGCCACGGGATTGCGGATCACGGTCACCTGCCGCACATCGGCGACATGGGCACCGTCCGACACCCGCTCGACCCGGATCTCCTCGACCAGGAATTCGAGCGCGCCGCCCTTGCGGTCGAAGATGTCGGCGATCCGGCCGATGAAGCGGATCTCGTCGCCCGCCACCACCGGCTCGTGATAGGTGAAGCTCTGCTCGCCATGCAGCACGGTGCCGAGATCGACCCCCAGCTCGTCGAGCAGGGCATAGGGCTCGGGCGCATCCAGCATGCGCAGGCAGAACAGATAGGTGGGCGGGATGGGGCAGTCGCGATAGCCGGCGGCCTGCGCCGCGGCCGTATCGTGGTGGATCGGGCTGGTCTCGCCGATCGCATTCAGAAAGAACCGCAGACGGCCGCGTTCGACCGTCGCGGTGACGGGCGGGAGAACCCGCCCGATCGCCGCTCTATCGAGCATGGATGATCATCCTCTCCTGCTCGATGCCGGTCAGGCGCGGTCGTAGAGCGAGATGACGCAGGCGCCGCCCAGACCCAGATTGTGCTGAAGCGCGATCTTCGCACCCTCCACCTGGCGCGGACCGGCCTGGCCGCGCAGCTGCCAGACCAGTTCGGCGCACTGGGCAAGGCCGGTTGCGCCCAGCGGATGGCCCTTGGAGATCAGCCCGCCCGACGGGTTGGTGACGACGCGGCCGCCATAGGTGTTGTCGCCGTCCATGATGAACTTCTCGGCCGTGCCCTCGGGCGTCAGCCGGAGCGCTTCGTACGAGATCAGCTCGTTGGCGGTGAAGCAGTCATGCATCTCCACCACGCTCACATCCATCGGGTCGACGCCGGTCTGCTCGTAGACCGCATCGGCCGCGGCGCGGGCCATGTCGTAGCCCACCGCCTTCATCATGCTCTTCTCGCCGAAGCTGGACGGGAAGTCGGTGGTCATCACCTGGGCGCGCAGGCGGATGGCGTCGGTCAGGCCGTGCTTGCGGGCAAAAGCTTCCGACACCACCACGGCCGCTGCGGCGCCGCAGGTCGGCGGGCAGCACTGCAGGCGGGTGAGCGGCCCGTACATGTGCTTCGACGCCAGCACCTCTTCGACCGAGGTCGGCGTGCGGAAGATCGCCCGCTCGTTATGCTCGGCATGGCGACGCGCCTTCACCGAGATCATCGCGAAGGCCGCGTCGCTCGCGCCGTATTTCTGCTGGTATTCCTTGCCGGCGCCACCGAACAGGCGGATCGCCATCGGCGCCTCGGCGGCAGGGTCGAATTCCTTGGCGACCTCGATGAACTTCGCCATCGGGCTCGGCCGGTCCTGATAGACGTCGGCGAGCGCCCCCGGAACCATCTGCTCGAAGCCCAGCGCCAGCACGCAGTCTGCGGCACCCGAGGCCACCGCCTGGCGCGCCAGGAACAGCGCCGACGAGCCGGTCGAGCAGTTGTTGTTGACGTTCACCACCGGGATGCCGGACATGCCGACCTCGTAGAGCGCCGCCTGACCGCAGGTGCTGTCGCCATAGACATAGCCGACATAGGCCTGCTGGATCTGGTCGTAGCCGATGCCGGCATCGGCCAGGGCCTGACGGGCGGCCTCGGCCCCCATGTCGCTATAGGGCGCGCTGGTCCCCGGCTTCACGAACGGGATCATGCCGACGCCCGCGATCCTCACGCTCTCGACCATAATGAGCTTTCCTCGCCTGTTGGGGGGAACGACTGCCCTTAAGGCTGGCCGTCCTTGGGATGACTGGGCCCTTGGGATGACTGGGCTTCTGGACGGGCCCGGCGGCCGGTCGCCGCGACGGGCATGGACATTTTCTTTTACCCATGGGTAAGATACCGAATACGAAGTCGGGCCGTCAATCGTCCGGATTGTGATGCGCGGCCGTTCCGATCCGGGGCCGGTCGTGCGATCATCCCCCGGATCTGCCCACCGGCCCGCTCCGGCGGTTTCCGGAGGGCGGCGACCCCAGGCCCGTGCAGCAGAGAGATCAGACCCCCCGTGCAGATCGAGATTCCCGCCTCCCCCTGGAAGCCCGCCGCCGAACGTCAGCGCGACCGCGATGCCAAGCGTGATGCGGTGCTGCGCACGGCGGCGCGGCTGTTCGTCGAGAACGGCTTCCACCGGACCAAGATGGCGGACGTGGCCGAGCAGCTGCACATCACCAAGCCCGCGCTCTACCACTATTTCCGCAACAAGGAAGACATCCTCTACGCCTGCTATCAGCTGGGCGGAGAGCTGATCGAAGCCGAGCTTGCCGGTGTCGATGATGCGGGCAAGCGCGGGCTGGACCGGGCGGTTGCCTTCCTCAGGGCCTATACGCTGAACATGACCGCCGATTTCGGCATGTGTCTGGTCAGCGTCGACGATCGCGACCTGGCGCCCGACAGCCGGCGCAAGGTCCGCGACTGGAAGCGGTCGATCGATACCAGGCTGCGCGGCTATATCGCCCAGGGCGTCGCCGACGGGTCGATCCGCGAGGTCGATATCCGCATCGCCGCCTTCCTGCTGGCCGGTGCGGTCAACTGGGTCGGCCAGTGGTTCCGCGAAGGCGGCCCGCGCACGGCCGAAGAGATCGCCGACGTCATGGCAGACATGGCGCGGCACGCGCTGGCACGCTAGGGCCCGGGCGGCGGCTCGCCGCCCTGCCCTCTTCCCCCGTGCCGGCGTTCCTGCCCGATCCGCCCGATAAAGAAGTGCGGACGGCATACCGGAGGCAACGCTCAAACCCACTGGGAGGATATATGGGCATCACATCAGGGCTCCGACGGACGATCGCCATTGCCCGCGATCGGACCTCGACGATCTGCGCCGGCCGCACCCGCAGCTGGGGCGAAACCGCCGACCGCGTCGCCCGCATCGCCGGCGCCTTCCGGGCGCTGGGGGTGGAGGATGGCGACCGCGTCGCGCTGCTGACGCTGAACTCCGACCGCTATATCGAATTCTACCTCGCCACCCCCTGGGCCGGCGCGGTGATCGTGCCGCTGAACATCCGCTGGAGCCGCGCCGAGAATGCCGACGCGATCGAGGATTGCGGCGCCAGCCTGCTGATCGTCGACGACGCCTTCGCCGAGATGGGCCGGGCGATCGCGGCGGCCTCGGGCTCGCAATTCGCCCTGATCTATGCCGGCGACGGGCCGGCGCCCGAAGACATGCCCCATATCGAGGATCTGATCCGGAACCATGATCCGATCCCCGATGCCGAGCGCAGCGGCGACGATCTGTTCGGCATCTTCTACACCGGCGGCACCACCGGCCGGTCGAAGGGGGTGATGCTGTCGCACGAGAACATCATCACCAACGGCCTGCACGTGCTGGCCGAAGGCATGTTCCCCGACGGCACGGTCTATCTGCACAGCGCGCCCATGTTCCATCTGGCCGACGGGGCTGCGACCTTCTCCCTGCTGATGAAGGGGGAACCGCATGTGATCGTCCCCTCCTTCACGCCCGAAGGCGTGATGAAGGCGATCCAGGAACACAAGGTGACGGCGGCGCTGCTGGTGCCGACCATGATCCAGATGCTGGTCGACCATCCGGCGATCGGCAATTACGACCTCTCTTCGCTGAAGCGGATCATCTACGGCGCCGCCCCGATCACCGAGGCCGTGCTCGACCGCGCCACGGCGAAGCTGCCCGGGGTCGAGTTCATGCAGGCCTATGGCATGACCGAGCTTTCCCCCGTCGCCACCCTGCTCCACCCGCAGGAACATGTGGGCGAAAGCCGGGCCAAAGGCCGTCACCGCTCGGCCGGCCGGGCGGTGATCGGCTGCGAGGTGCGCATCGTCGATGCCGACGACCGGCCGGTGCCGGTGGGCGAGGTCGGCGAGGTGGTCGTGCGCGGCCGCAATGTGATGATGGGCTATTGGGAACGCCCGGAAGAGACCGCCAAGGCGATCGTCGACGGCTGGATGCACACCGGCGACGGCGCGCGCATGGACGAGGACGGCTTCATCTACATCGTCGACCGGGTGAAGGACATGATCATCTCCGGCGGCGAGAACGTCTATTCGCTGGAGGTCGAAAACGTCGTCGCCCGCCATCCGGACGTCGCCCAATGCGCGGTGATCGGCATCCCCGACGAGCATTGGGGCGAAATCGTCCATGCCGTAGTGGTGCCGAAATCTGACGCCCGCCCCACGGCCGAAGAGATCATCGCCTTCTGCAAGCAGCACATCGCCGGCTACAAATGCCCGCGCAGCGTCGAAATCCGCGACGAACCGCTGCCCATGTCCGGCGCCGGCAAGATCCTGAAGCGGGATCTGCGCAAGCCCTATTGGGAAGGGCGGGACCGGCGGGTGAACTGATGAGGCATGCAGCGGGACGGGCCTCCGTCCCGCTGCGTCAAAGGTGGATCCCCGCCTGCGCGGGGATGACGGCATTTTCGTCACAAAACAATAGTTTATTGTCATTCCCGCGGAGGCGGGAATCCACCTTGGCGTCCGCACGACGGAAAGTGCCAGGACGGCGTCCTCACTTCCTGACCGGCCCGCCCGTCGCAGGGTCGGTCGCGATATAGGGCAGGCCCTGGTCCTTCCAGGCGCTCATGCCGCCCGCCATATGGGCGATGCGGTCGAAGCCCGCGGCGGCGCAGCGTTCAGCCATGCGGGTGGAGCGCATGCCCGATCCGCAATGCAGCACGATGCGGCGGCTGTCCTGGGGGGGCAGGAAGCGCGGGTCGAAAAACGCCATGGGCATCAGCAGGGCGCCCTCGATATGTTCCACCGCATATTCCTGCGGGGTGCGGACGTCGATCAGCACGATCTCCCCCGCCGCCAGGGCGGCGCGGGTTTCTTCAGGGGTGTAGGCATCGAATTCGGTGATGCCCAGAATCTCGCGGATCGGCATGGGACCGGACCTTTCCTGGCTGCGATTGGCTGCCCCTGATCATCTTCAGATCCGCCGTCCTGTCCTTGCGGAATCTCAAAGCGCGCGCCGGCCTTCCCCGCCAGGATCGGCCATGTCCCGATCCCGCCTGGCCCGAGGGAGGTTCGTCATGCCCGTCACCACCGATGCCGCAATCCGGGCGGCGCTGGACGAAGCCTGGCGGGCGGCGGCCATCGCCGAGGCGGTGATTGCGCGTTTCGGGCCGGTCATGCCCTTCCGCAACCTGCTGATGTCGGATTATCTGCATGCCGCCACCCTGATCCGCCTGCTCGTCGCCCGCGGCATGTCTGCCCCGGCGCGCCCGGTTGCCGCCCCGCCGGCCCTGCCCGCGGATCTGCGGGCCGCCTGCCGGATGGCGGCCGACAACGCCGTGGCGGCGATCGGCTGCTATGAAAGCCGGCTGCTGCCGGCGGTGCAGGGCGATGCCGAGGCCGGGCCCGTGCTGATGCGCCTCCATGATGCGCTCAGCCATGTTCAGCTGCCGGCCCTGCTTCACTGGGCGGAAATGCATGGCTGCCCTGCCCCGGCCGCCGCATCCTGACAGGGAATTCATTTTTGCCATGCTGCATTGCGGCATAGACTCGACCCGTCGATGAGATCGTCGAGCCTCCGCTCCGAACGGCTGCCCCATTTGCGTGGTGCAGCCGGAGACCCGGCGACGCCATGCAAAGGAAGTCGCTCATGTCATCGAAATCCGTCGGATCCGCCAGCACCGCCACCCCCAGCGCCGTCCCCGCCTTCTGGCCGCTCGCCATGGCGAACGACATGCTGCAGCAGGGGCTGGAGCTGTATGCGCGCAATGCGAAATTCGTCGAGGAAGAGATCCGCATCCACGATGATCTGCGGCCCAAACTCGCCACGCCCAGCCGGCTGCGTCTCGACCTGCGGACCATGGCCCTGCGCGAATATGGCCGGCAGGGCAAGGGCATGCCCACGCTGGTGAACGCCCCCTATGCCGGCCATACCGCGATGATCGCGGATTATCACCAGGGCCAGAGCCTGGTCGAAACCCTGCTCGCCAACGGCATCGATCATGTCGCGCTGACCGACTGGAAAAGCGCCACCGCCGATATGAAGGATCTGGAGATCGACGACTATCTGGCCCAGCTGGTGGTCGCGATCGATGATCTGGGCGGCCGGGTCAATCTGGTCGGCCTCTGCCAGGGCGGCTGGACCTCGGCGATGATCGCCGCCCGCTTCCCCGAGAAGGTGAATTCACTGGTGCTGGCCGGGGCGCCGATCGATACCGATGCCGGCGACGGGCCGATCAAGCGCATGGCCCATGCCTCGCCGATGGCCTTTTACGAGGATCTGGTGAAGCTGGGCGGCGGGCTGATGCGCGGCAAGTTCATGCTGCAGGGCTGGAAAAACATGCATCCCGAGCAGCATTACATCCAGTCCCATATCGACCTCTACGAGCATATCGACGATCCGGCCTATCTGGCCAAGGAAGAGGTCTTCGAAAGCTGGTACGAAAACCCGCTCGACCTGCCCGGGCGCTGGTACCTGCAGGCGATCCGGCTGCTGTTCAAGGAAAACCGGCTGGCGAAGGGTGATTTCATCGCGCTCGGCCGCCGGCTGAACCTGAAGACGATCACCTGCCCGACCTATCTTCTGGCCGGTGCGGGCGACGACATCACCACGCCGGAACAGGTGCTGGATGCGGCGAAATACATCGGCACGCCCGCAGCCGACATCGTGCAGCAGACGGTGCCGGGCGGGCATATCGGCCTGTTCATGGGCGCCCGCACGCTGAAAGAATACTGGCCGGGGATTGCCCGCTGGATCGCCGGCCGGGGCTGAGCCCCTGCTCAGCCGGCCCCCGTGTTCAGGCGGCAATCTCTGCAAGCGCCGCCCGGTCGCAGTGCACCAGATTATGCGACAGCGTGGTCAGCACGCCGCTGCGGCGAAACTCGGAAATCGTCCGGCTGGTCGTCTCCAGCGTCACCCCCAGGATCGCCCCCAGATCCTCGCGGCTGAACAGCCGCACCGGCTGATCGGGGGCATCCTCGCTCAGCCATAGCAGCAGCCGGGCCAGGCGCTGGCGGGCATGGCCGGTGGCAAGCTCGGTCAGGAAGTCGTCGGCAACGCTCAACGCCTCGTACCACTTCTCCATCAGCCGCTGATGCAGCCGGGGCGTCTCCGTCTGCAGGCGGGTTACCACCGAGGTCGGGATCCGGCACAACTCCACCGGCTGCAGGGCCATCGCCGCATGGGGATAGGTCGGCCGGACCAGCGCCTCGATCCCGGCCACCCCACCCGCCCGCACCAGCCGCACGATGCGCTGGCCGCCATCGGGCTGGATATGGACCAGCTTCACCAGGCCGGCGCGCACGGTGAACACCGCCTCTGCCGGATCGTCCAGCCCATAAAGACTGGCCCCGGCCGGGATGCTGCGTTCCTCAATCGGCAGATGGATATGGGCGAAATCCTCCGCCTCCAGATCGGCGAAGAGCGCAAGCCGGCGGATGCCACAGCTCTGGCACGCGGCGAGCCCCTTCCAGGCGGCGGCAATCCGGGTTGGCTGCACGGGCTTGACCTCTCGTGAGGGGCGGGACCTCTCGGGATGCGCGGGCCGCCGGTCAGTCTCCGGCGGCATCCCCGTCAGCTTCGCCCGGATCGCGTGGCGTGAAAAGCCCCGCGCCGCCGGCGGTGAAGCAGGCCACGATCAGGAATTCGACATTGCCGTCCGGGCCCTTGATCGGGCTCTGGGTCACGCCGGTCACCTCGACACCGGGCAGGCTTGCGAACCAGCCGGAAATCGTCTCCACCACCTCGGCATGCAGCTCGGGCTCGCGCACGATGCCGCCCTTGCCGACCCGGCCCTTGCCGACCTCGAATTGCGGCTTGATCAGCGCGACCGCCAGCCCGCCCGGTTTCAGGCGCGACAGAGCCGCCGGCAGAACCGTGCGCAGGCCGATGAAGCTGGCATCGCAGACCACCCAGTCGACCGGCTCCGGCACGTGCTTTTCGGTCAGATAGCGGGCGTTCAGCTTCTCCAGCACCACCACACGTTCATCCTGGCGCAGCTTCCAGGCCAGCTGGCCATGCCCCACATCCACCGCATAAACCCTTGCGGCGCCGCGGGTCAGCAGCACGTCGGTAAAGCCGCCGGTCGATGCTCCGACATCGATCGCGACCGCAGCCGTCGGGTCCAGGCCGAACTGGTCGATGGCACCCTGAAGCTTCAGCCCGCCCCGCGACACCCAGGGGTGGTCAGCCCCTTTCACCAGCAGGGCCGCCCCGGGCTTCACTTTGGTGCCGGGCTTGGTTTCCTTGCGATCATCGACGAAGACGCAGCCGGCCATGATCAGCGCCTGGGCGCGGCTACGCGTCTCCACCAGCCCCCGGTCGACGAGGGCCTGGTCCAGACGGGTGGTTGCGGTGGCCATGGGGCAGCGGTCCGGATCAGGCGCGGCTGTTGGTGGTCAACACCACGTCGACATCGTTATGGCCCAGCGCTTCCAGCGCCTTGGCCACGATCGCCTGCACACCGAGGCCCGCCATCTCTACCTGATCGCGCGGGCTGGCATGGTCGATGAACAGATCCGGCAGCATCATCGGGCGCAGCTTCAGCCCGCGCTCGATCAGCGCACCGTCGCACAGAAGCTGGGTCACCTGGCTCGCGAAGCCGCCGATGGCGTTCTCCTCGATGGTGATCAGCACCTCGTGTTCGGATGCCAGGCGACGCACCAGATCGGCATCGATGGGCTTGGCGAAACGGGCATCGGCGACGGTGGTCGAATAGCCGCGGGCGGTGAGTTCCTCCCCCGCCTTCAGCGCATCGGCGACCCGGCTGCCCAGGGCCAGGATCGCGACCTTGGTGCCCTCGCGCAGGATGCGGCCGCGGCCGATTTCGAGCGGGGTGCCGCGCGCCGGCAGGGGCACGCCCAGCCCCTCGCCGCGCGGATAGCGCACGGCGCTCGGCCGGTCGTCGATCAGGGCGGCGGTCGCCACCATATGCATCAGCTCGGCCTCGTCGGCCGGCGCCATCACCACGAAATCGGGCAGGCAGCACAGATAGGTCAGATCGAACGAGCCCATATGCGTGGCGCCGTCGGCACCGACCAGACCGGCGCGGTCGATGGCGAAGCGCACCGGCAGGCGCTGGATGGCGACGTCGTGCACCACCTGGTCATAGGCGCGCTGCAGGAAGGTCGAATAGATGGTGGCGAAGGGCTTCATCCCCTCGGCCGCCAGGCCGGCGGCAAAGGTCACGGCATGCTGTTCGGCGATACCGACATCGAACACCCGGTCGGGGAAGCGCCGGCCGAAGCGGTCGAGCCCGGTACCCGTCGGCATGGCGGCGGTCACCGCCAGCACCCGCGGATCATGTTCGGCCTCTGCGATCAGCGCATCGGCGAAGACATTGGTATAGCTGGGCGCGCCGGCCGCCGGCTTGACCTGGGCGCCGGTCACCACGTCGAACTTCGCCACGCCGTGATACTTGTCCGCGGCCTTTTCGGCCGGCGGATAGCCCTTGCCCTTCTGGGTGACGATGTGGATCAGCACCGGCCCGTCCTGGTCGGCGTCGCGCACATTCAGCAGCACCGGCAGCAGGTGATCCAGATTATGGCCGTCGATCGGGCCGACATAATAGAAACCCAGCTCTTCGAACAGCGTGCCGCCGGTGACGAGGCCGCGGGCGAATTCCTCGGCCCGCCGGGCCGCCTGTTCCAGCGGCTTGGGGAAGACCCGGGCCATCTGCTTGGCGATGTCGCGGAGCGAGCGATAGGACCGCGACGAGATCAGCCGCGAGAGATAGGCGCTCATCGCACCGGTCGGCGGCGCGATCGACATGTCGTTGTCGTTCAGGATCACGATCAGCCGGTCGGGCATGGCGCCGGCATTGTTCATGGCCTCGTACGCCATGCCGGCGCTCATCGCGCCGTCGCCGATCACGGCGATCACCCGCCGCTCCTCCTCACCCTTCAGCCGGCTCGCCACCGCCATGCCCAGGCCGGCGGAGATGGAGGTGGAGCTGTGCGCGGCACCGAAGGGGTCGTATTCGCTTTCGTCGCGCTTGGTGAAGCCCGACAGCCCGTCCTTCTGGCGCAGCGTGCGGATGCGCTCGCGCCGCCCGGTCAGGATCTTGTGCGGGTAGCACTGATGGCCGACATCCCAGATCAGCCGGTCGCGCGGCGTGTCGAAGACATGGTGGATCGCAACGCTCAGTTCGACCACACCGAGCCCTGCGCCCAGATGGCCACCGGTGACCGAGACCGCGGAGACGGTTTCAGCCCGCAGCTCGTCGGCCAGCTGGCGCAGCTGGTCGCGGTTGAAGCCGCGGATATCGGCCGGCACCCGAACGGTGTCGAGCAACGGGGTGGACGGGCGATCGGACACTTGCGACCTCTCCTCGCGCACGCGATGTTTTGTTGACCGACCCGGCAGACAACGACCCTGCCGCATCGGGAGCCCCGTTTCTTAGGGCTCTCGGCCTGCCCTGGCAACCCGCAACGACGGATATCGCTGCGGGCATCGGGCATTACCGGTGATATGGCATCCCGTCACCGGCAATGAAACCCGCCGATCGGGGGATCGACGGAAATCCGGCCAATATAACGACCGCCATGGGGCTTGCACAGCCCGCAGCCATGCGCCGGCAGGGCAATCGGGTGAAACTGTGCGTGACAGGACGGAAAAAGTCTGAATCTCTCGTTGTCGACGTTGCTGGCTTGGGAGGGATGAATGGAACCGTG
>MDTG01324331.1_pt1 | contig 91055 bp, 95 predicted proteins | sample 811421 | NCBI WGS metagenome assembly MDTG01 (sample SAMN05326645, study PRJNA326480) | marine metagenome | isolation source: seawater | place: Pacific Ocean: South East | collected 2011 | reverse complement strand
GGCGCACCGGTCATCGGCCTCAACGATTCGGGCGGTGCGCGCATTCAGGAAGGCGTCGCCAGCCTCGGCGGCTATGCCGAGGTGTTCCAGCGCAACGTGCTGGCATCGGGCGTCATCCCGCAGATCAGCGTGATCATGGGGCCGTGCGCGGGCGGCGCGGTCTATAGCCCCGCGATGACCGACTTCATCTTCATGGTGAAGGACAGCTCTTACATGTTCGTCACCGGGCCCGAGGTGGTGAAGACCGTCACCAATGAAGTCGTCACGCAGGAAGAGCTCGGCGGGGCGATCACCCACACCACCAAGACCAGCGTGGCGGACGACGCGTTCGAGAATGACATCGAAACGCTGATGGCCACGCGGCGCTTCTTCGACTTCCTGCCGTTGTCGAACCGCGAGCCGGTGCCCGACATGCCGAGCAGCGATCCGTGGGACCGTCAGGAGATGAGCCTCGACACGCTGATCCCCGACAACGCGAACCAGCCCTACGACATGCACGAGGTGATCGCGAAGACGCTCGACGATGGCGATTTCTTCGAGATCCAGCCCAAGCATGCGGCGAACATCATCTGCGGCTTCGGCCGGGTCGAGGGCCGTACCGTGGGCGTGGTCGCCAACCAGCCGATGGTGCTGGCGGGCGTGCTCGATATCAATTCGTCCAAGAAAGCTGCCCGTTTCGTGCGCTTCTGCGACGCGTTCGACATTCCGATCCTGACCTTCGTCGACGTGCCCGGCTTCCTCCCCGGCACCAGCCAGGAACTGGGCGGCATCATCAAGCACGGCGCGAAGCTGCTGTTCGCCTATGCCGAGGCGACCGTACCCAAGATAACCGTCATCACCCGCAAGGCCTATGGCGGCGCGTACGACGTGATGGCGTCCAAGCACCTGCGCGGCGACCTCAACTACGCCTGGCCCACCGCCGAGATCGCGGTGATGGGCGCGAAGGGCGCGGTGGAGATCATCTTCCGTCAGGACCGCGACGATCCCGAAAAGATCGCCGAGAAGACTGCGGAATACGAAGACCGCTTCGCCAACCCCTTCGTCGCCGCTTCACGCGGCTATATCGACGAGGTTATCTACCCGCACTCGACCCGGCGCCGCGTGGCGATGGGCCTGCGCAAGCTGCGCGGGAAGGAGCTGGAGAACCCGTGGAAGAAGCACGATAATATTCCGCTGTGAGGTGAAAGATGGATAGTTTTAACGCCTTTGGCCTGTTCTGGTCTGGTGGCGTGCTTCTGATGATGGCGGTCTCCACCGCTTGGGCGATCAACGATGTCAAGAAGGGATCTGCGCGCCTGAACATGTGGGGTTTCGGCAATCGAGTGGCGCGAGATGAAGAGCCCTTCGAATTCTGGCTGGCAGTGGGTTCGAAGTTTCTGATGCTGCCCGTGGGCTGCTTCATGCTCTGGTTCGCCTCGGACATGTTCTGGAGATAGCGCATCGCGCCGTGGCTTTTCCCCATCCCTGAAATTCCTCGGTCACCCTGAACTTGTTTCAGGGTCCAGCTTTGGGAACGCGCGGGCATTGCAGGAGGAAGACTGGATGCTGAAACAAGTTCAGCATGACGAATTGACAGGAGCAGACGCATGAAACTCGGCCGTCTCAACCATATCGGCGTCGCGACGCCTTCTATCGCGGACTCCATCGCCTACTACCGCGACACGATGGGCGCGGTTCAGATCCACAAACCGTTCGACCTGCCCGAACAGGGCGTGAAGGTCTGCTTCGTCGATACGCCCGACAGTGCGGGCGAAGTCGGCAAGGGCACACAGATCGAACTGATCGAGCCGTTCGACGAGGCGAGCCCGATCAACGGCTTCCTCGCCAAGAACCCCGCCGGCGGCCAGCACCACGTCTGCTACGAGGTGGAAGACATCGAGGCGGCGCGCGAGTGGTTCGAGGGGAAGGGCAAGCGCATCCTCGGCCCGACGCGCATCGGCGCGCACGGCACGCCGATCTTCTTCCTCCACCCCAAGGACATGATGGGTCAGCTGACCGAGATCATGGAGACGCCCAAGGACGGCGCGCACTGGTCCAACTGAGCGCGCGGCCGGGCCGGGTGCCTTGCCCGGCTCCGGCCCGCCCTGGCTTGCCGTCTTGCCAAGCGCCTTAGCCGTATAATACACTGGCACGATGCAGGGCCCGGTATCTTTTCCTCGTTCACGGCGCCTCGATCGGGGAGACGGCGCGGGTGTGTGGCTGACCTACTATCCGCCCGGCGTAACCCAGCAGCATCACGATCACGAGGCGGGCCAGCTCAGCATGCTGCTGTCCGGCTGTTTTGCCGAACTCAGCGGCGGGCGCGAATATCGGCCCATGGCGCGGCACATCGGCCTGATGCCCGCGGGCGAGGGCCACGCGGTCCGCTTCGGGCGCGAGGGTGCGCTGATCCTGTCGATTAATTGCGAGCCTGCGGCCCATGGCGGTGGCGAACGGCGCAAATGGCGTCGCATGGGCGCTGCCTCGTGTCGCCACGCTGCGCTGATGCGGCTTCTGCCCGATCATGCGGGCGAGCTGGCCGGGGCTCTGGTCGACAGTTTCGGGGAGGCCGAGGCGCTCGATCCGTCCCCGCTATCCGCCGCACCCGTATGGCTGCGCCGTGCGCTGGCCCAGATCGCGGAGGCGCCCGATACTCCGGTGGCCGACCTCGCGCGCGAGGCGGGGGTGCACCGCGCGCATTTCTCCCGCCGGTTCCAGCGGCATACCGGCCTCACGCCCACTGAGTTCCGCCTGCTGCGCAAGAGTGCGGCGGCCATGCGCCGGACCCTCGATGGCGAGGTCTCGCTGGCGCAGGCCGCGCTGGAGGCGGGGTTCGCCGATCAGGCGCACTGGACGCGCACCTGCCGCGTGCTGGCGGGTATCCCGCCGGGCAGGGTGCGCCGCCTGCTGTCGGCCTGAAAGGTCACCTGCGTTCAAGAATGCGCGCGTGCGTCGCCCTAGACGCCCGCTCATCGAATTCAGGAGACGATCGATGAAGCGCCATTTCGGCCTGGTCACCGCAGCGGCCCTGCTGGTTGCCGCCCCCGCCCATGCTTCGCAAGACCAGGCAGCCTTCGATCGCGCGGTCGCCGCCGTGCAGGCCCGGATGGAGCCGATCGACGCGATGGAGGATCGCATCCCCGGCCGCGTGCTCGTCTTCACCAGCACCGGGGCCGATCCGGTCGTGGACGTACGCGGCGTCGCGAATGTCGAGACCGGGCAGAGCGCTGATGCGGACACGCCGTTCTACATTGCCTCCATGACCAAGGCATTTGTCGGGCTGATGGCCGTGCGGCTCGACATGGACGGCACCTTGCCGCTCGAGACCACGCTGGCCGAGATCTATCCCGGCATGCGCGTGGAGGGTGTCGATCTGTCGCAGGTTACGCTGCGCGACGCCCTGTCGCACCGGCTGGGCTTCAACTCGCCCGCGCTGAGCTTCCGGACCTCTTACACCGATGCCGTGCCCGTCGGCGAGTTCGCGAAGGTCGTGAATGCGTCGCAGGAACCGACCGATCGTGCCTTCAGCTATGCCAACCTGGGCTACCTGCTCTATGCGGGCGCGTTGGAGAAGCGCACCGGCCGATCATGGAAGAGCTGGCTCGATCAGCTGGTGCTGATGCCGCTGGGCATGCACCACAGCTCCGCGCGCACCAGCGACCTGCCGCTCGCCAGCCATACGCACGAGCTCTACGTCAGCGGCTGGCGGACCTATCCGCCGAAGACCGACGCGATCATGCATGCGGCGGGCGGCATGGTCGTATCGGGAGGCGACATGGCCAGGTGGCTGTCGGCGAACGCCGGTGGCGATAGCGCCATCGCAGGCGAGGTGTTCGACGCGGCCCAGACCAAGCTCGCCGAGACCACGCGCGAGGCAGGGCCGGTCAACTGCACCGGCTATGCGCTTGGCTGGACGCTGTGCGAGGCGGGCGGCATCCGTTTCCTCGAACATGGCGGTACCTATACCGGCGCGCGCAGCGAGATGATCGTCCTGCCCGACCATGGCGCAGGCTTTGCGGCGATATTCAATTCGGACAGCATGACCGGCGGGCTGGGGCAGCAGCTCGTGGCGACCTTCGTGATGGCCTATGCCGGGCAGGCCGACGGCTTGCCAGCGCCCGAGGCTTTCGCGCAGCGCTATGCCGAGCGGGCCGATGGCTATCGCGCGAACCGCAGCGATACCGAAACGCAGCTCGCGGCGCTCGACTGGAGCGCGGATCGCGCGCAGCTGGAGGCCTATGGCGGCGTCTTCGTGCATCCCGCGCTGGGAGAACTCGACCTTGCGGTTGCCGACCGCACACTGCGCGCCACGCTCAACGGAACGGCGCTGGTGCTCCAGGGAATCGAGGACGATCACTACGCCGCCCGGATTTCCACCGGATCGGGCTATGACGATTTCCGCTTGGTGCGCGGCGATGATGGCGCGGTGGTCGCGGTCGAGTGGGACGGGGATGTGTTCCAACGGCGCGCCACGCCGTAGCGCGCGCCACGGCTCGGCCTGCAAGCTGCCATCGGCTTCGGAGCGATACCGCCGATCCTCGCCCCTTCCGCTCGGTTTGCGAATGTGGTTAGGAGCGGCCCATGACCGACAAACCGAGCTATTCCGACTGGCAGGCCAAGGCCGACAAGGAAGTCAAAGGCCGCGGCCTCACCTGGCACACGCCCGAGGGCTTCGACGTGAAGCCGCTCTATACGAGCGAGGACACGGCAGACATCGACCCGGGCCTGCCCGGCTTCGCGCCGTTCACGCGCGGGCCCTATGCCAGCATGTATACCGGGCGCGCATGGACGATCCGCCAGTATGCGGGCTTTTCGACCGCCGAGGAATCGAACGCCTTCTACCGCCGCAACCTCGCCGCAGGGCAGAAGGGCCTTTCGGTCGCCTTCGATCTCGCCACGCACCGTGGCTACGATTCGGATCACCCGCGCGTGGTCGGCGATGTCGGCAAGGCGGGCGTGGCGATCGACACCGTGCGCGACATGGAAATCCTGTTCGACCAGATCCCGCTCGACCAAATGTCCGTCTCGATGACCATGAACGGGGCGGTGATCCCCGTGATGGCGTTCTACATCGTCGCGGCGGAGCGCAGCGGGGTTTCTCAGGAGAAACTCTCCGGGACCATCCAGAACGACATCCTCAAGGAGTTCATGGTCCGCAACACGTACATCTATCCGCCCGAGCCGAGCATGCGGATCGTGAGCGACATCATCGCCTACACGTCCGACCACATGCCGCGCTTCAACAGCATCTCGATCTCAGGCTATCACATGCACGAAGCGGGCGCGACGGCGGTGCAGGAGCTCGCCTTCACCATCGCCGACGGCAAGGAATATGCCCAGCGCGCGATGGATACCGGGCTGGACATCGACGCGTTTGCCCCGCGCCTCAGCTTCTTCTGGGGCATCGGGATGAACTTCTTCATGGAGATCGCCAAGATGCGCGCCGCGCGCCATTTGTGGCACGATGTCATGGAAGGGCTGGGGGCCAAGAACCCCAAGTCCAAGATGCTGCGCACCCACTGCCAGACCTCGGGCGTGTCTCTGCAAGAGCAGGACCCCTACAACAACGTCATCCGCACCACGATCGAGGCGATGGCTGCGGTACTGGGCGGCACGCAGTCGCTCCACACCAATGCGCTGGACGAGGCGATCGCGCTGCCGACCGACTTCTCCGCCCGCATCGCGCGCAACACGCAGCTGGTGCTGGAGGAGGAGACCGGCATCACCAATGTCGCCGATCCGCTGGGTGGCTCGTACTATGTCGAGAGCCTGACCGCGAAGCTTTACGAGGAAGCGCGCGCGATTATCGAGGAAGTCGACGCGGCGGGCGGCATGACCAAGTATGTCGCCAGCGGCGAGCCCAAGCGCCGGATCGAGCAGGCGGCGGCCGAAAAGCAGGCCAATGTCGACCGGGGCGAGACCGTGATCGTCGGCGTCAACAAGTACCGGCGCGATAAGGAAGACGAGATCGACACGCTCGATATCGACAACCACAAGGTCCGCCAGTCGCAGATCGCGCGGATCGAGCGGGTGCGTTCGGAGCGCGACGACATGGCCTGCCAGGCCGCGCTCGACGCGCTGGCGCGCGGTGCGGCGCAAAGCCAGGGCAACCTGCTCGCGCTGGCGGTCGAGGCCGCGCGCGCCGACGCGACGCTGGGCGAAATCAGCGAGGCGATGGAAGACGTCTTCGGGCGCTACGACACCAAGCCGACGCCGGTGACGGGCGTCTATTCGAAGGCCTATTCCGAAGACGAGCGCTACCAGCAGGTCGTCCAAGGCGTCGACGCGGTCGAGCAGCGGCTGGGCCGCAAGCCCAAGATCATGATCGCCAAGATGGGACAGGACGGGCACGATCGCGGCGCGAACGTGGTCGCCTCCGCCTTTGCCGACATGGGCTTCGATGTCGTCTCCGGCCCGCTGTTCCAGACCCCGCAGGAAACGTTGGAAATGGCGCTGGCCGAAGGCGTCGACGCGATCGGCGCGTCGAGCCTCGCGGCAGGCCACAAGACGCTGATCCCCGAGCTGATCAATCTGCTCAAGGATGCGGGCCGCGCCGACATCAAGGTGACGGCAGGCGGCGTGATCCCGCAGGCGGACTACCAGTTCTTGCGCGATGCAGGCGTCCAGGGCATCTACGGCCCGGGCAGCAACGTGGTCGAATGCGCGGCGGACATGCTGCGCCTGCTCGGCCACAATATGCCCCCGCCCGATGATGAGCTGGACGAGGCGGCGGAGTGAAGCTCACCCATCCCGTCACCCCGGACCTGATCCGGGGTCCCGCTTCTTCTTTGGTGCCGCGCAGAAGGAAGCGGGACCCCCGCCTTCGCGGGGGTGACGAAGTGGGGGGCTGCCGTGATCAACTCCGGTGAAAACAGAAATCTTTCGTCAGCGCAGAAGACAGGAGCCGCAGTCTTACTGCTCTTTCTCATAGCCCTGACTGTCACATTCTCGCTCGAAGCTATCCTTGGTGACATTATCAAAATCAACAGCCCTCACGCTGAACTCATCAAAGTCGCAATGTGGGTTGGGCCGATATTCGCCGCTCAAGTCGGAGCGTCGATCCTTATTCGGCGCTATATGAAAGCCAAAAATTGACCAATATCCGCACCGACTGGACCCTTGAGGAAATCATCCATCGTCACCCCGAACTTGTTTCGGGGTCCACCCCGCCACCCGAACTGACGCAGGAAAGGAAAGCTGGATGCTGAAACAAGTTCAGCATGACGGAGTGAGGAACGACTGGAATCGCGAGGAAATCGCGGACCTCTTCGACCTCCCCTTCACCGAGCTGCTGTTCCGCGCGGCGAGCGTCCACCGTGAGCACCATCCGCCCGAACAGGTCCAGCTGTGCACGCTGCTCAGCATCAAGACCGGTGGGTGCCCCGAGGACTGCGGCTATTGCAGCCAGTCGGTCCACGCCGATTCCGGCGTCGAGGCAACCAAGCTGATGGATGTGCAGGCGGTGCTCCAGCGCGCGGCGCAGGCGAAGGATCAGGGCAGCCAGCGCTTCTGCATGGGTGCCGCGTGGCGCAACCCCAAGGACCGCGATATGCCCGCGATCGTCAAGATCGTCGAAGGCGTGCGCGACATGGGGCTGGAGACCTGCATGACGCTCGGCATGCTCACGCCCAAACAGGCGGAGATGCTGAAAGAGGCAGGGCTCGACTACTACAACCACAATATCGACAGCGGGCCCGAATATTACGAGCGCGTCATCACCACGCGCAACTATCAGGACCGGCTTGATACGCTGCAGAACGTGCGCGACGCGGGGATCAACGTGTGTTCCGGCGGGATCGTGGGCATGGGCGAGACGCGCGAGGATCGCGTCGGCTTCGTCCACACGCTCGCCACGCTGGAGCAGCACCCCGAAAGCGTGCCGGTCAACGCGCTGGTGCCGGTCAAGGGCACCGTGCTGGGCGACATGCTGGCCGATACGCCGCTCGCCAAGATCGACGATATCGAGTTCGTCCGCACCGTCGCTGTCGCGCGGATCACCATGCCGCTTTCGATGGTGCGCCTGAGCGCAGGCCGCGAAAGCATGAGCGAGGCGACGCAGGCGTTGTGCTTCCTCGCGGGCGCGAACTCGATCTTCACCGGCGACAAGCTGCTGACTGCGCCCAACGCAGGCGACGACAGCGACGGTGCGCTGTTCGCCAAGCTGGGGCTGACCCCGCTGCAGGGTGAGGAGCCGATGCGTCGCAATCAGGACGGCGCATGCAAGGTTAGCGAACCGGCAGAATAGGAGAGATCCGCTCGTGCCGAGCCTGTCGAAGCACCGTTCTTCTTTTTCGCGAACGTCGCAGAAGAAAGTGCAGCCGTTGGCGCTTTGCGCCCTCTTCGAGTCCGCCAGGCTCAGGGCGAGCGGTGCCCGCCAATGACCCTCGGCTTTTCCGTCGACGCGCTGCTGCCCAGGGCGCGCGGGGGCGGGCAGCTGAAGATGGGGCTCGCAAAGCTGCACGAGAGCGAATGGCTCCAGCCCGATCCCGATATTGCGGCGCGCGAACGGGCCTTTGTCGACTATCCGCAAGGCATCCAGCTCGCGCCTGAAGGCGAGGCTTCGGGAGCCGAACTCGCGGCCATGCTGGGCGTGCGCGGCGGGTTACCTGAAGCCGCGCGGGCCCATCACGAGGACATGTGCCTGCTCACCCGCCAGCCGGAGGAGGAGCAATACCGCCTCATCGGTGCGGCGGTGGCATGGCCGAGTGACTGGACGCCCGCCGACAAGCTGGGCCTGCCGCTCCGCGCGCTCCATGCGCCGATACAGGGCTACGAGGAACAGCTCGCCAGCGGGGTCGATCACTTCATGGCGAAGCTCAAACCCGGCGCGATCTATGGCCGCGCCAATTGGTTCATTGCCGCCACCCCGGCAATGCGCTGGGTCGCGCAGCCGCCCGAGCAGGCCTTCGCCCACGTCACGCCCGAAAACGCGGGCGAGGCCCTGTTCGTCCGCTCCGAACGCCAGACACTGCGCCGCCTGCCGCAGACAGGTGCGGTCCTGTTCACTATCGGGATCTACGTCGCCCCGCTGGGCACTCTTGCCAGCGCCAATGTGCATCGCCTCGCCGATGCGTTGCGTTCGCTGCTGGACGGGGAAGGGGAACGTAGGGGCACAGGGGCTTTCGCTCCCGCGTTAATCGGCTATGCGAGGGCCCGACAACAGGAGGCCGGACCATGATGATCCTGACCGCATTGCTGCTTCAGGCGAGCGCGCAAGCCGCCGAGCCGCAGGTCGATTGCGATAACGCGATGACGCAGACCGAGATGAATATCTGCTCGTGGCAGTCCTATCAGCGCGCCGATGCGGAACTGAACGCGGCGTGGTCGCGCGCGTCGGAACACGCGAAGGAGATGGATCGCAACGCCGCCGAATATGATGGCGACACCAGCGCGCATTCGCGCCTGCTTGCCGCGCAGCGCGCGTGGCTCAAATTCCGCGATGCGCATTGCCTTGCCGAAAACGGGGAGCGCGAAGGCGGCGGCACCATCTGGCCGCTGCTGCAGAATGGTTGCCTCGAAGCCCTGACCGAGGCACGCACCGCCCAACTGCGCCAATATGTCGAGATGCCTTACTGATGTTCAAGAAGATCCTGATTGCCAATCGCGGCGAGATTGCCTGCCGCGTGATCCAGACGTGCAAGCGCATGGGGATCGCCACCGTGGCGGTCTATTCCGATGCCGATGCCCGCGCGCCCTTCGTGAAGATGGCGGACGAGGCCGTGCATCTGGGCCCGCCGCCTGCGGCGGAAAGCTACCTGCTGGCGGACAAGATCATCGAGGCGTGCAAGGCAACCGGGGCCGAGGCGGTCCACCCGGGCTATGGCTTCCTCTCCGAACGCGCGAGCTTCGTCGAAGCGCTCGACAAGGAGGGCATCGTCTTCATCGGCCCGCCCGCCAAGGCGATTGCCGCGATGGGCGACAAGATCGAATCCAAGAAGCTGGCCAAGGAAGCGGGCGTGAACACCGTGCCCGGCTCGAAGGATGCGATCGACACCACCGAGGAGGCGCTGAAGGTCTCCAACGAGATCGGCTACCCGGTGATGATGAAGGCGTCCGCCGGGGGCGGCGGCAAGGGGATGCGCCTTGCCTGGAACGACAAGGATGTCGAGGAAGGCTTCGAAGCGACCAAGCGGGAAGGCCTGAACTCTTTCGGCGATGACCGCGTGTTTATCGAGAAGTTCATCGAAGACCCGCGCCATATCGAGATTCAGATCCTCGCCGACCGGCAGGGCAACACGCTCTACCTGAACGAGCGCGAATGCAGCATCCAGCGCCGCCACCAAAAGGTGGTCGAGGAAGCGCCGTCGCCTTTCGTCACGCCCGAAATGCGCAAGGCGATGGGCGAGCAGGCGGTCGCGCTGTCGCAGGCGGTCGGGTACTTCTCCGCAGGCACGGTCGAGCTGATCGTCAGCGGCGCGGACAAGACGGGGGAGAGCTTCTACTTCCTCGAAATGAACACCCGCCTGCAGGTGGAACACCCGGTGACCGAGGCGATCACCGGGGTCGACCTGGTCGAGTGGATGATCCGCGTCGCGGCGGGCGAAGAGCTTCCCATGAAGCAGGACGACATCGGGATCGACGGCTGGTCGATCGAGACGCGCGTCTACGCCGAAGACCCCTACCGCAACTTCCTCCCTTCGATTGGGCGGCTGGTCCGCTACGAACCGCCGGTTCCGGGCTGGACGGGCGATAGCGGCCCCGCCGGACGGCGCGGTTACGAGACCGGCGGTGGCGGCGTGCGGGTCGACGATGGCGTGTTCGAAGGTGGCGAGGTCTCGATCTTCTACGATCCGATGATCGCCAAGTTGATCACCTGGGCGCCCACGCGCGACGGCGCGGCGGATCTGCAGATCGAAGCGCTCGACGCCTTCCGCGTCGAAGGGCCGGGGCACAATATCGATTTCCTCAGCGCCATCATGCAGCACCCGCGCTTCCGCTCGGGCGAGCTGACCACCGGCTTCATTGCCGAGGAATATCCCGATGGCTTCCAGGGCGCGGCGACGGGCGAGGACCGGCTGCGGCTGGTCGCCTCGCTGATGGCGCGCGCGCAGGCCGCGCTGATGGACCACGAGGGCCAGATTTCGGGGCGGCTCGACGGCGCGCCCAAGGTGCCATCCGCGTGGGTCGTCAAGATGGATGGCCGCAAGTTCGCGGTCGAGCTGGGTGAAGGCGGCGCGACGGTCGATGGCGAATGGATTGCCGGGACGACCGACTGGCAGCCCGGCACCGTGCTCGCCGCGGCGAGCGGCAATGGCGAGAACCTCGCGATCCAGCTGCGCCGCGACGGCAGCAGCACATGGTCGCTGACGACGCGTGGGCGCACGCACAAGGGGCTCGCCGTGCCCGCGCGCATTGCTCCGCTGCTCGATCACATGATCGAGAAGGAACCGCCCGATCTTTCCAAGATGCTGATCTGCCCGATGCCGGGCCTGCTGGTGAAGCTGCATGTGGGCGAAGGCGAAGAGGTCCAGCCGGGCCAGCCGCTCGCCACGGTCGAGGCGATGAAGATGGAGAACATCCTGCGCGCCGAGAAAGAAGGCACTATCGCGTCGATCAACGCTGCCGAAGGTGACAGCCTCGCGGTGGACGAGGTGATCCTGGAGCTGGAATAGTGCACCTCTCGCACGCACCCGAGGCCCCGGCAGCAGAGGAAACGAGCTTCGAGCAGTTTCTCAAGATCGATATCCGCGTCGGCACGGTGGTCGCGGCGCACGAATACCCAAAGGAGCGGGATGAGTGTTCGTGAAGAAACGCTCTATTTCCGGGCATTGTTTTGCAATAGTCGTCATTTTTGTCCTGACGGGCTGCGATTTGTTGCCAGGCATATTCCAGAGGCATGAAAATTTATGCCGCGAAGAAGCGCGTCTAATCGTTCATGATGCTGAGCTATGGAAACAATATCTAATCGAGGCGGAGCAGACATTTTCTGATCGCTCTGAGAGATTTCCAAATACTCGTAGGGCTCTTATCGAGTACGCTCCAAGCTTCGAGCACAGATATGGTTCAGATCTAAAAAGTAGACCTAGATCATTAGATCATGAAATAACAAGGCAAGATATTTATATATTAAAAGATGGTAGAATTGCCGCGCAATTTTTAAATTTTTATGCAAGAGTAGATTTTAGTAATAATATTCGAAGTTGTATTGCGGTAGTTCCTGATCTCTATCGCAAAGATGGGAATGGCTTATGAGTGATGGTCAATCAAATCCTCTTTATGCGCGCGATTATATAACGTCTCCAAAAATTGCGGGCCTTACTGTCTTGCCAGTGCGCACTATAGGTATTTGTTAATGCACCTCTTGCACGCACCCGAGGCTCCGGCGGCGGAAGAGACGAGCTTCGAGCAGTTTCTCAAGGTCGATATCCGCATCGGCACGGTGGTTGCCGCGCATGAGTTTCCCGAGGCGCGCAAGCCCGCCTACAAGCTGGAAATCGACTTCGGTCCGACCATCGGCGTGAAGAAGACCAGCGCGCAGATCACCGCGAACTACCGCCGCGAGGAACTGGTCGGGCGGCAGGTCGCGGCGGTGGTCAACTTCCCCCCGCGCCAGATCGGCCCCGCCATGTCCGAAGTGCTCACCCTCGGCTTCCCGGACGAGGCGGGCGAGGTCGTGCTGTTCAAGCCCGACAGCGAAGTGCCCAACGGTTCGCGGCTGTTTTAGGGTTTTAGACCAACACCCAAACCGCTCGTGCTGAGCTTGTCGAAGTGCGAGCGCTTGGTGCGGTTCGCCCTTCGACAGGCTCAGGACGAACGGGAGGGAAGCCCCTCTCCTCAATGCGCCTGTAGCTGCTCGTCCATGAAGGCGGCGATGTCGGCCAACTCGACATCGCGCGCGACGAAGGCCTCTCCCAAAGAACGCAGCAAGATGAAGGGCACCGTGCTCGCCTCGGCCTTCTTGTCGTTGCGCATGTGGTTCGCCAGCGCGGTGCCGTCGCATTGGAGGCCGAGGGGGGCGATCTCCGTCGGCAGGCCTGCGCGCGCCAGCGCATCGGCGACCGCTTCGGCATCGGCCAGCGAGATCAGCCCGCGCCTTTCGGAATAGCGCGCGGCCAGCACCATGCCCAGCGCCACCGCCTCGCCATGCAGTAGCCGGTCCGAAAACCCGGTCTCTGCCTCAAGCGCATGGCCGAAAGTGTGCCCGAGGTTGAGCAGCGCTCGCGCGTCCTTCGTCTCGCGCTCATCCTCGGCGACGATCCGTGCCTTCATGCCCACACAATGCGCAATCACGGGTTCGAGCGCGGTATCCTCGCAGGCGAGGATCGCATCGCTCGCCTCGTTTACCCGCGCGAAGAACTCCGCATCGCCGAGCAAGCCGTATTTGAACACCTCGGCCAGCCCGGCACGCATCTCGCGGTCGGGCAGGGTGGCGAGACAGGTCGTGTCGGCCAGCACCAGCGAGGGCTGGTGGAATGCGCCGATGAGGTTCTTGCCCTTGGCGGAGTTGATCGCGGTCTTGCCGCCGACGCTCGAATCGACCTGCGCCAGAAGCGTGGTCGGTAGCTGGACGAAGCCGCAGCCGCGCTTGAGGATTGCGCAGGCGAAGCCGACCAGATCGCCGACCACGCCGCCCCCGAGCGCGAACACATGGTCGGACCGGGTCACGCCGCGGTCCAGCAGCCAGTCGGTCAGGCGTTCGAGTTCGGCCCAGCTTTTCGAGGCTTCGCCGGGCGCAACCTCGTACCACTCGATTGTGTGGCCAGCAGAGGCGAGCGAGGCCGCGAGCCGTTCGCCATGCAGGCGCTTCGCATTGGCATCGGCCACGAGGGGCACGGGCCGACCGCCCCGGTAGTGCGCAAGAAAGGCGTGTGCATGCGTGGCCGCGTCGTCCAGCAGTCCCGCGCCGACATGCACCCGGTAACTGCGCCCGGCGAGGCTCACGTCTATTGCAGCCATTGCTCGATTCCCTCGATAATCGCCCAGGCAGTGCGCGTGTGCGGGCCCTTGCGCCCCTCTACGCGAACAGGCGCCTGCCGGTAATAGGGTGCGCGCTCGCGCAGCAGGCGGCCGAGGATTTCCTCGGGGTCGCCATCGCGAAGCAGCGGGCGATGGTCGCGGCGGCCCGTGCGCTCCACCAGCGTGGCGAGGTCGCAGTCGATCCAGACCGCGATGGCCTTGTCGAGGATCAGCGCGCGGGTTTCGTCGTCGACGAAGGCGCCGCCGCCGGTCGCGATAACGCCGTGGTTTTCCTCGATCAGGCGGGCGATCACCCGCCGTTCACCGTCGCGAAAATAGGCTTCGCCGAATTCGCTGAAGATCTCCGCGACGGAAAGGCGCGCGGCTTCCTCGATCGCGTCGTCGGCATCGATGAAGCTGCGCCCGAGCATCTGCGCGAGCCTGCGCCCCACGGTCGATTTCCCCGCGCCCATCAGGCCAACCAGCGCAATCGGCCGGTCGAGCCGCGCGGAGAGCGCCTCGATGCGGGCAAGTGCGGCGGGTTCAGGCACGGGCTCCATTGCTCGGCGGCGTAGAGATGGGCTAGGGCGAAGGCAACAAAGGGTATCGGAACGCGTGCAGATAGAGATTTCGCAAGCCACCTGGCGGCGCATCGGGCTGGGCGCGCTTGCCATCGTCCTGGTCCTCGGCTGGGCCTGGTGGGATGGCGGGGAAGAGCCCTTGCGTCCGATGGCGCAATCGATCGATCTGCCGGAGGTAGGGGAATGAAAATGCGCGCGCGGGCCGGATTGCTGGCCGGAGCCGGGCTGATGGTGCTGGCGGTGCCTTTCGCGCTGGCGGCGGGCAATCCCGTGTCGCTTCTGCCGCCCGGGTCCGAAGAACCGGCGCCGACGCCGAGCCCTGCGCCCGCGCCGACCCCGGCCGAGACGCAGGCGCCTGCGCCCACATCCTCGCCCGTGGTGCAGGACACAGGCGAGGATTCGGAAGGCGGATCGGACGGCGAGTCCGACGACGAGGAATCGTCCGGCGGCACCGGCAACCGCCTGCCCACGCTCGAAGAACTGGAAGCGCTCGATACCGACGAGCTGGACGAGCTGCTGGGCCTCAAGCCCAAATTCGACATTCCGCCCGCGCAGCGCCGCTCGACCGCGCGCGTCGGCATCCTGGCCGAGGACGAGGGCGGCCTGCCCGCCGTCTCGCTCGCGCGGCAACCGCAATCGCTGGTCCGCGCCTCGATTGCGGGCACGCAGGGCAGGCTGGTTTCGCGCTGGGGCCATATCGCGCTGCGCCGCGCGCTCGCGAGCCGGCTCGCTCCGCCATCGGGGATGAGCGGGGCCGAGTTCGCGGGTCTGCGCGCGCAGCTGCTCAACCGTATGGGCGAGTTCGGCGCGGCGCGCGCGATCGCGCAGGATGTGGATATCGACGCATGGAACGCGCGCCTCGCGAATGCGGCGGTCGACGCCTATATCGCCACCGGAGACATCGTCGGCGCCTGCCCGCTCGCGGTGCTGCGCGGCGGTTACCGCGAGGACGTGAAATGGCGGATGCTGCGGGCGATCTGCAGCGCCTATGGCGGCGAGGCGGGCCGTGCGCGCAACGATCTGGTCCGGATGCGCGACGAGCGCGGCGAGGCGGGCGTGATCGACGTTCTGCTGGCGCAGCGCTTCGCGGGTGCCGCGGGCCTCGGCAACAGCACGGTCAACATCGAATGGGACGACGTCGATGAGCTGACGCCGTGGCGCTATGGCCTCGCCACCGCGCTGGGGATCACCATCCCCGAACGGCTGATCGAGGATGCAGGGCCCTATTACCAGCGCGCCTCCGCCTCGCTTCCCTCGCTCCCGCTGGCGCTGCGGGTCGAGGGTGCGCGCCGCGCCGCGCGCGAGGGCATCTTCTCGTCCTCGGCGCTGATCGACCTCTATTCGCAAGGCTATGCCGCAAGCGGAAACGAGGGTCCGCTCGGCTCGGACGCCGCGCAGCTGCGCGCAGCCTATGTCGACAGCGATCCCGCCAACCGGCTCGCCGCAATCCGCGAGCTGTGGGGCGAGGACGCACAGATCCCGCACGACCGGCAGGTGCTGACCGCCTATGCCGCCGCGCGCATCCCTGCCAGCGATCGGTTCGCGGGCGATGCCGCGCCGCTGATCGCTTCGATGCTCACCGCCGGGCTCGACCGGGATGCCGCGCGCTGGAGCAGTGTCGTCGAGGAAGGCGATGCGGGCTGGGCTATGCTCGCGGTCGGCCTGCCCGATGCCGATGGCGGCGTATCGAGCGGCGCGATCGACGCCTTCCATGACGGCGATTCGAGTACCGGGAAGCGGCGCACGCAGTTCCTCGTGGCAGGGCTCGCCGGGCTCGGCCGCATCTCCAGCGGCACGCGCAATTCGTGGAACCAGCGACTCGACCTCGATCTTGCGCGCGAAACGCGCTGGAGCAGCCTGATCGCGCAAGCGGGCGAGGTGGAGAATGCCGCGCTGGTCACGCTGCTGATGGGCGTGGGGATGCAGGGCGACGACTGGAACCGGATGACGCCGCGCCATCTCTATCACATCATCTCCGCGCTCCGCCAAAGCGGGATGGAGGCCGAAGCACGCATGATCGCGGCGGAGGCGATCGCGCGGGGCTGAGCCATGGCGAGCGGCGCGATCGAGGATTTCCTTGCGGCGCTGGCGGTGGATCGCGGCGCGGCGGAAAACACGCTCGCCGCCTATCGCCGCGATCTCGAAGGGGCTGCCCAGCTCGTCGGGCCGCTGGAGGACGCACCGCGTGACGCTCTGGCGAAGCTTGGGGAGGCGTGGGCGGACCTCGCTCCGGCGACGGTGGCGCGCAAGGCCTCGGCGCTCAGGCAGTTCTTCGCCTTTCTCGAAGACGAAGGCCTGCGCAGTGACAACCCGTCGAGCGCGCTGCCGAGCCCGAGCAAGCGGCGAAACCTCCCGAAAATCCTCGATCATGCGCAGATAGCGGCGCTTTTCGCGCAGGCCGAGGCGGAGGCCGAGGGGGACGATCCCGCCGCGCTACGCCTGCTCGCCATGCTAGAACTGCTCTACGGGTCGGGCCTGCGCGCGACCGAGCTGGTCGCGCTGCCGCTGGCCGCGGTCCCGCGCGATGCGCCTTTCCTGACGATTACCGGCAAGGGCGGGAAGGAACGGCTGGTGCCGATGGGCAGGCGCGCCGCCAAGGCGGTTGCCCGCTGGATCGCGGTGCGGCCCAAGGATTCGGCATGGCTCTTTCCTTCGCGCTCGACCCACCTGACCCGCATTCGCCTCTATCAGCTGATCAAGGCGCTGGCCGAGCGTGCGGGGATTCCCCCTCCCATGGTCAGTCCGCACGTGTTGCGACACGCCTTCGCGACGCACCTGCTGGAGGGCGGGGCGGACCTGCGCGCGCTGCAAACCCTGCTTGGCCATGCGGATATCGCGACCACGCAGATCTACACGCATGTCGAGGCCGCGCGGCTGGTCACACTCGTCAACGAAAGGCACCCCTTGGCCGAGCCTGGACGCTTGCGCGGGCAGCAACAGACGGATAGCGAACCGGAATGCTGACTTTTCTCGACTTCGAGAAGCCCGTGGCCCAGCTGCAGGCTCAAATCGCCGAACTGCGCGCGGCGAACGCCGACGACCAGATCGACATTGCCGACGAGCTTGCCAAGCTCGAGGCGAAAAGCGCCGATATGCTTAAGGGCCTCTATGCCTCGCTCTCGCCGTGGCAGAAAACGCAGGTCGCGCGCCATCCCCAGCGCCCGCATTTCCGCGACTACGTGGAGCATGCCTTTACCGACTTCATGCCGCTCGGCGGGGATCGCTATTTCGGGGAGGATGAGGCGATCCTTGGCGGATTTGCCACCCTGCGCGGGCGGCAGGTGATGCTGATCGGGCACGAGAAGGGCCACGACACGCAAAGCCGCCTCCGCCACAATTTCGGCATGGGCAAGCCCGAAGGCTATCGCAAGGCGATCCGACTGATGGACCTTGCCGGGCGCTTCGGCCTGCCGGTGGTCACGCTGGTCGATACATCGGGCGCGTTTCCCGGCGTGGAGGCCGAGGAACGCGGCCAGGCAGAGGCGATCGCGCGCGCCATCGAAGCCTGTCTTGCGCTGCCCGTCCCCATGGTTGCGACCATCGTGGGCGAGGGCGGATCGGGCGGCGCGGTCGCGCTTGCCAGTGCCGAGCGCGTGCTGATGTTCGAGCATGCGATCTATTCGGTCATCTCGCCCGAAGGCTGCGCCTCGATCCTGTGGCGCACGGCGGAAAAGGCGGCCGATGCCGCCGAAGCCATGAAGGTGACGGCGCAGGATCTGAAGGAACTGGGCGTGATCGACCGGATCGTGCCCGAACCCGTGGGCGGTGCCCATCGCGATCCGCAGGCGGCGATCCGCAATCTCGCCGATACGATCGACGACGAACTGGGCAAGCTGGCCGGGCAGGATGCCGCCCGGTTGCAGGAAACCCGCGCCGAACGGTATCTCGCCATCGGCGGCTGAGCGACCCCCTGCGGCAATCGGGAACCACGCCCGCTTCCGGCCTGTTTAGGGGCGAGATAGCGAGCGGTGCGTGGTGGGCTCCTCTCGTGAAACCGTATCAGGGGAGAATTTCCGCATGAGCCGCCGCAAAATCCTTGCTTTCGCTTCGCCCGTCGCACTCGCGCTCGGCCTCACCGGCTGTGGCGCGATGGGGGGCGATATTCCCAGCGCCAACACACCGATCACCCAGAGCGAGGCGCAGCAGGGGCGCGAATATCATAGCCAGATTCTGCAGGAATTCGGCGGCGCGATGCAGGGCGGCACCGCCAGTTACGTCCGCGATGTGGGCCAGCGGATCGCGGTGCAGTCCGGGCTCGCCAATACGCAAGGGGCGTTCACCGTCTCGCTGCTCAACAGCTCGGTCAACAATGCCTTCGCGACCACCGGCGGCTATGTTTACGCAACCCGCCAGCTGGTGACGCTGATGAACAACGAGGCGGAGCTTGCCGCCGTGCTCGGCCACGAGGTCGGCCACGTTGCGGCCCGGCATGCGCAGCGCCGCCAGCAGGCGCAGCAGCAGAACACGCTGCTCGGCGCGGCGGGGGCGATCCTCTCCGGTATCCTGTTGGGCGACAGCCAGCTCGGCTCGACGCTGGGGCGCGCCGCGCTGCAGGGCTCGCAGCTGCTGACGCTCAGCTTCTCGCGCTCGCAGGAGGAAGAGGCCGACGTCCTCGGCATCAACTACCTCTCCCAGGCCAACTACGACCCGCTGGCGATGAGCACGGTGCTGGAAAGCCTGGCGCGCCAGTCCGCGCTCGATGCGCAATTGCAGGGGCGCGACAATGCGAGCCTGCCCGAATGGGCCTCGACCCACCCCGATCCCGCGGGCCGCGTGCGCGATACCGCCACGCTTGCCGCGGGCCGGGCGGGCACGATTCTCAACCGCGAGGTCTTCCTGCGCAATATCGACGGGCTGACCTATGGCGACGACCCCGAACAGGGCGTGATCGAGGGCCGCCAGTTCATCCACCCCGATCTGCGCTTCGCTTTCACCGCGCCCCAGGGCTTCTACCTTGTCAACGGCACCCAGCAGGTCACCATCAATGGCCAGTCGGGCCAGGCGGAGCTGCGTGTGGCGCAGTCGAGCGGCAGCCTGACGCAATTCGTTAGCAGCGCGTTCCAGTCGCTTTCGGGGCAGGGTCAGGCGATCAATCCGCAGATCCAGACCACCAGCGTCAACGGCATTCCTGCGGCCTACGGCATCGCGCGGGCCAATTCGGGCAACAGCCAAGTCGACGTGGTGGTGTTCGCCTATGATTTCGGCGGCGGGCAGACCTATTACTACCAGGCGATCGCTCCCGCCGGGCAATCCGGGGTGTTCACCCCGATGTTCGAATCCTTCCGCCGGATCAGCTCGACCGAGGCCGCGCAGGTCGTGCCGCGGGTGATCGATGTCGTCACCGTGCAGTCGGGCGACACGGTCGCCTCGCTCTCGCGCCGGATGGCCTACAGCAATGCGCAGGAGGCCCGTTTCCGCGTGCTCAACAGCCTCGATTCAAACGAGGGGCTGCGCGCCGGCCAGCAGGTGAAGCTGGTGGTGCGCGGGCGCTGATCGCACCGCGCCCGCGCAAGCCGGACAAAGAAAAACGGCGGGGAATTGCTCCCCGCCGTCTTCTTTTTCGTCGAAGTGAGCGAACTTAGTTGCTCATCTCGGTTTCCACCTCGGTGAAGGTGTTGCCCAGCTGGTTGCCGAGGCTGCCCATCGCGGTGATGGCGGCGACGGCGATGAGAGCGGCGATCAGACCGTATTCGATGGCGGTCGCGCCCTGTTCGTCGTTGAGCATGTCCTTGAAGAATTTCATGTGTCGTCTCCTGTTTCGTCTTCGTTACCCGGCTCTTTCCACGTCCCCTTGGATAGAGCTGTTGCCGGTCTAGGCCCGAGGTGTTGAAAAATTCCTAAGCTCGCACCCGATCAGGAGCGCGCCCGGTCGACCGCCTCCTGCGAGGTCTCGGTCACGGTGTCCCACATCTCGATCACCTGGTTCGAGAAGCTGCCGACGGCGCTGACCATAGCGAGGAAGATGAGCGCGAGGATGAGGCCGTACTCGACGGCCGTCGCGCCCATTTCGTCGCTGCGTAGTCGACTCCAGAAGGATGTCATCGATAGCCCCCAACTTGCTTCCAGATCGCCTGTTGCAGGTCGCAAGCTGCGACTGGATGCTGGCGTCTTCTCGCCGATTACGGTTAAGCTCCGGTAAAACCGGACGATTAAGATGGAAAAAATCCCGACATACGTACTGGTCGCGGGCGCAGCGATCGGACCCGACGAGAGCGGCCGATGGCTGATGCACCGCCGCCCGGCGCACAAGGCGCACGGCGGGCTATGGGAGTTTCCCGGCGGCAAGATCGAGCGAGGCGAAGCCCCGCGCGATGCCCTGCTGCGCGAGATTGCCGAGGAGTGCGGGCTGGAGCTCGACCGCGCCGCTATGCGCGAGGTCGGCTTCGCGGCGGACGATCCCGTTGCCCCGGGCTCTCCGGCGCCTGTCCTGCTGCTGCTGATCCAGTGTCCGCGCTGGAGCGGCGAGCCCGCCTCGCTCGAAGGCGGGGAGTGGCGCTGGTTCACGCCCGACGAGATCGCGGCGCTCGAGAAACCGCCGCTCGACCGGCAGCTGGCGGCGCAGTTTTTCGCGCCGGACGGGTAGCCGCGCGGTCAAATCCCCCAATTTCCTGACAAAACCCCAGATTCCTCGACAAAGCCATTGCCAAGCCCGGATGCCCTGCCTATGTGCGGCGCCTCACGCGCGCCCGTAGCTCAGCTGGATAGAGCACCAGACTACGAATCTGGGGGTCAGAGGTTCGAATCCTTTCGGGCGCGCCATCAAACAGCCCGCCTTCGCTTTAGCGAGGGCGGGCTGTTTGGTTTCGGGTCATGCGCAGGTTCGGGCTTCGGGGGCTCAGCCCCGCTTTGCTTCGCTGAGCAGCACCGAGGTGACCGGGTAGCCGCAATCGGGCGGGATACACAGCCTGCGCCCCTCGGCGCTTTCTTCGAGCCGGGGGACGATGGTCCGCACCGGGGTCGCTTCGGCATGCGTGCGTGCCTCGCCGAAGCTGTCGAACTGCGCGAGCCGTTCGAGATTGCGGCGGGTCGGGAAGATCACCTCGATCTCGCCGCGGTCGGCGGAGGCGAGGGCACCCTGCGCGCTGGTCCAGAACAGATGCGTGTTCTCCTGCGCGTCCACTTCTATGTCGACTGCGCCGGTGCCAAGGTCGGCGAGATAGAACCGGGTATCGAAAATCCGCGTCAGCCGCTCGTTCTTGGGAAACCAGCGGGCAAACGGCACGAGATCGTCCAGCGCCAGCGACCAGCCGAACCGATCCATCACCGGCGCCAGCCGCTCTTCCGCCACCAGCATGGCACGTGCTTCGGCAGCCTTGGCCGCGTCGATTGGCCCGCGCAGGCCGAGCGCGAGCCCGGTCTCCTCCAGCGTCTCGCGGATCGCGGCGATCCGGTGCGCGGCTTCGTCCGCATCGGGATAGTTGCCCGCGACTGCCAGCTCGCGATCGCTAGGGTCGACCCGGCCGCCGGGGAACACCGCCATGCCGCCCGCGAAGGCGAGCGAGCGGGAGCGGACCTGCATCAGCAGTTGGGGCGGGCCGCCATCGGGCGCGCGGCGGAAGATTACGACCGTTGCGGCCGCAATGCCCTCTGGGCCCTCGGCCTTGTCCGGTTCGTGTTCAGCCACGCTCATGGCCTCGCCTGCTGTCGGGTTTCTTTACAATGGGCAAGTCGCCTCGCCACGCGTTAACCATCGCAATCCGCAGGAAGCCGGAGGATGGCAAAACTGGCACGGGCGATGCATATCTCCTGGCACCCCTGAACTTCGTTACGAGGCGGGGCCGATAGTCTCCCGGCTCCGCCTCCCCGAAGAACGCCGCAATGCCCGTCCCCCCAGGCATGCGGCATCAGGGGGTCAGTCGGCGGTCTTGACGCCCTTGTCGGCGAAGACCTGCTGCAGTTCGCCTGCTTCGAACATCTCGGTCATGATGTCCGATCCGCCGACGAACTCGCCCTTGACGTAAAGCTGCGGAATCGTGGGCCAGTCGGAATAGGCCTTGATGCCCTGGCGGATCTCCATGTCCTGCAGCACGTCGACGCTTTCGTAGGTCACGCCGCAATGATCGAGGATGTGGACCGCCCGGCTGGAAAAGCCGCATTGCGGGAACAGGGGCGTGCCCTTCATGAAAAGGACGACGTCGTTCTCGCCGACGATGCCGGAAATGCGTTCTTTGGTATCTGCCATGGGGAATAAACCGCTGTTGCTTTAGCTGTAAGCCGTCACTTGGGAGGCTCGGTGGTCAGTTGCAAGGCGTGAAGCACGCCGCCCATCTTCCCATCCAGAGCCTCGTAGACGAGCTTGTGCTGCTGCACGCGGCTTTTCCCCGCGAATTGCGGGGCCACGACCTTGGCCGCCCAGTGATCGTTATCCCCGGCGAGGTCGCGCATCTCGACCTGTGCGCCGGGCAGGGCTTCCTTGATCATCCCCTCGATCTCGGTGGCGGACATGGGCATTGCTATGCCCCGCCGATCAGCTGGCGCCGGGCCTCGACCTCGCATTCGGCGAGCTTGGCGCGCACCGCCGCCTCGTCGACATCGCAGCTGGCGGCGGTGAGATCGCCCAGCACCTTGCGGATCACGTCCTCGTCGCCCGCTTCCTCGAAATCGGCCTGGACCACTGCCTTGCGGTAGCTGTCGGTCTCTTCCTCGGTCAGGTTCATGAGGTCCGCCGCCCATTCGCCCAGCAGCCGGTTGCGGCGCGCGGCGACCTTGAACGCGGTTTCCTCGTCGAAGGCGTATTTCGCCTCTTCGCCCCGCTCGCGGTCCTTGAAGCTGGTCATGTCGATTGCTGCCTTTCGAATGCGTGATCCCGATCCTTGCCAATAGGCGCGGGGAGCGCCTGCGGCAAGCGAGGGGCTATTTGTTCATCACCACCACGAGCTTGCCGATGGCTTGCCGCTTTTCCAGCTTCTCGATCGCCTTGCTCGCATCGTCGAGGGAGAAGGTCTCGCTGATCTGCGGGCTGATCTTGCCATCCTTCCAGAACTCGAACAATTCGGCGATGTTCTGCGCATTGCGCTGGGGTTCGCGCGCGGCGAAGGCGCCCCAGAACACGCCGCGAATATCGCAGCTTTTGAGCAGCGTGAGGTTGAGCGGCATCTTGGCGATCCCAGCCGGGAAGCCGATCACCAGGAAGCGGCCTTCCCATGCGATCGAGCGCAGGGCGGGCTCCGAATAGTCGCCGCCGACGATATCGACCACGATATCCGCGCCGTTGGGGCCGACCGCGTTCTTGAAATCGCCGGCGAGTTTCTTGGAGGCATCCTTGTCGAACGGGGCGCGTTCGTAAACGACCGTTTCGTCCGCACCCGCTTCCCTGGCGACCTTGGCCTTCTCCTCGCTGGAGACCGCTGCGACCACCTTGGCGCCGTAGGCCTTGGCCAGTTCGACCGAGGCGAGGCCGACGCCGCCTGCCGCGCCCAGCACCAGCACGGTATCACCCGGCTTGATGTCGCCGCGATCCTTCAACGCGTGGATCATCGTGCCATAGGTCATCAGCAGAGCCGAGGATTCGACCAGGTCGATCCCTTCGGGCACCTTGAACAGCCGCCCGGCTTCCACCGCAACCTGTTCGCGCAGGCCTCCGCTGCCGATGCCCGAGAGCACCCGGTCGCCGACCTTCCAGCCTTCCACGCCTTCGCCGAGGGCGGAAATCGTGCCGGAGATCTCGCCGCCGGGCGAATAGGGGCGCTCCGGCTTGAACTGGTAGAGATCGCGGATCATCAGCGTGTCGGGGAAGTTGATCGCGCAGGCGGCCACATCGACCACGACCTCGCCCTTGCCGGGCGCGGGCGCGTCGATCTGTTCCACGACGAGCGTTTCGGGCCCGCCCACTTCCTTGGTCAGCACGGCTTTCATGTGGGGTTCTCTCCCTGATTGTCTTCTAGTCGGTCTGCGGATCTTCGCCGGAAGGGATCGGCGGTAACTGGCGCTCCGTCGCGTCCTTGTCATCCGCACCCTTGCGGCGCTTGGTGACATACAGAAGCCCGGCGGCGATGGCGGCGGACCCGATTGCGGCACCGGCGGCGATTGCTGCGCCGGAGAGGCTCTTGTTGCTCTTGCTCATGCCTGTCCTAGTGCATGGGCCGCGAAATCGTTGCAAGCTGCGTGCGCATCGGCTGCGAAAAATGCTGAAAAAGCTTCGCGCCGGTCATGGTAATGTAAGGACTTATCGTCTAATTTACACCTATGTCAGCTAAGCCCTTCTCGCATCCGATCGACGTCCAGCCTGCCGATATCGACTTCATGGGGCACGTGAACAATGCCCGCTATCTCGGCTGGGTGCAGGACGCGGTGCTGGCACACTGGCGCAAGTTCGCGCCCGCGGAGGCGGTGGCGGAGCGCGCCTGGGTCGCGCTCAAGCACGAGATTACCTACCGCAAGCCCGCTTTCCTCGAAGACGACATCATCGCGCGCACCGTGCTCGAAAGCACGCGCGGCGCGCGCGCCTTCTATCACACGGTGATCGAGCGCGGGGGGGAAGTGCTGGCCGAGGTCAAGTCGAGCTGGTGCTGCATCGATGCGGAAAGCCTGCGGCCTGCGCGGATCGGCGAAGAGATCGCGCGGCACTTCTTCTCCTCCCACGAATAGCCTATAGCGCGCGCCATGCAGGTGCTCATCCCCATCCTGATCGTACTCGCGACCATCGCGGCGATGGAGTGGGTCGCGTGGGCGAGCCACAAGTACATCATGCACGGTTTCGGCTGGGGCTGGCACCGCGACCATCACGAACCGCACGACAAGATGTTCGAGACAAACGATCTCTACGCAGTGGTCGGCGCCGCGATGAGCATTTCGATGTTCGCCATCGGCAGCCCGCTGGTTGCGGGGGAACTCGCATGGTGGCCCGCGACATGGATCGGGCTCGGCATCCTCGGCTACGGGATCATCTACACGCTGGTGCACGACGGGCTGGTCCACCAGCGCTATTTCCGCTGGGTGCCCAAGCGCGGCTACGCCAAGCGGCTGGTGCAGGCGCACAAGCTCCACCATGCGACCATCGGGAAAGAGGGCGGAGTGAGCTTCGGCTTCGTCTGGGCGCATGACCCGGCGAAGCTGAAAGCCGAACTCAAGCGCCAGCGCGAGGCGGGCGAGGCTGTCGTGCGAGAAAGCGCGGGGGCTTAAGCTCCGACCACGCTATTCGTTGCGCGTTGCGATCCAGCCGCCGCAGATCACGAGGATCGCGACCGAGATCCAGTACCACGGGTGGCCGAGCGTGAGATAGGTCACCACCGCGCCCGTGCCCATCGCGCCTATCGCCATCGTCTTGGCAGGGCGCGAGATGGCCCGGCGTTCCTGCCAGTCGCGCACCTGCGGCCCCCAATGGGGATGGTCGAGAATGCGCCTCTCCCATTCCGGGTTGCTGCGCGCGAAGCAATAGACCGCCAGCAGCAGGAAGGGGACCGTGGGCATGATCGGCAGCAGCGCCCCGACAGCGCCCAGGCCGACGGAGATCAGCCCGCCAGCGAGATAGAGCCGGCGCATCTCAGCCCGCGGCAATCCGCGCCGCGTGTTCCTTCACCAGCGCGATCATGTTGGGCACGCCTTGCGTCCGGTTGCTCGACAGCTGATTCTTCAGATCGAAGGGTTCGAGCGCGGCGACCACGTCCATCTGCGCTACTTCGGCAGCGGGCCGGTCCTGCACGGCGGCGATCACCAGTGCGACGATGCCCTTGGTGATCGCGGCGTTGCTGTCCGCCAGAAAGTGCAGCTTGTCGCCTTCTCCGGTGGGATAGACCCACACCGCCGCCGAGCAGCCGCGCACCAGCGTGGCGTCGGTCTTGAGCGCGTCCGGCATCTCCTCCAGCTCGCGCCCCAGCTCGATCAGCAGGCGATAGCGTTCGTCGCCTTCGAGAAATTCGTATTCTTCGCGGATGTCGTCGAGGCTGCGCATGGGGGCGGATGTAGCGATAAACCCTCTCCCCTCAAGGGGAGAGGGCTATCATCCGCTGAGCCCGCCGGGGCGGGTGAAGGCGTAGTAGATCACGTAAAACCAGGAGAAGAACCCGTGGATGATCGCCCACAGGATCGACTGGTGGAGCGACCAGGAAATCGCCACCGCAATCGCGCTGCCGAGGCCGATGCCGGCCTGCGCCGCCTGGCTGCGCGCGCCGCTCACAGGTCCATCCCGCTGGCAATGGCTTCCAGCTTGCGGATGCGTTCGCGCAGGTCGGCGAGGGCGATGCGGCCCACGCCGCGCGTTTCCTCGCCGTCGGCATGGCCTGCGGCGATCGCGTCCAGCTCGCGGCGTTTCAGCGCCAGCCAGCCTTCCCAGGCGCGCAGCAGGGCTGCTGCGACGAGGCCGAGGCCGAGAAGCGATGTCGCGGCGATTACGAGTGTCGGCTCCATTCTTCAGTCCCTTCCTATCTCTGGCCAGGCGTCTGGCAGGTGTCAGTCGCGATCTTCGCGCAGGGCGTCGATTTCGGCGGAAATCCTCGCGCGTTCCTGCGCGGTCGTGCTGTTCTTGTCGTAGGCAATGCGCTCGAGCACCGCGATCCGCTCCTTCAGCGCCTCGATCTCGCGCTCGGCCTCCTGGTCGCGCCGCGGCTCATTGTCGGGGCGATGGTTCAGCGTCTGGTTGCCCATCATGTCTTCGGTAATGCCCGCCTGCGAATTGTAGCGCGCCCGCAGCACGCTCGCGGCGGCACCGATCAGCACGATCAGGACGATGGCGGCCGCCCAGTTCATCAGTTGGCCTCCCGCTTGTCTCTCAGCGTTTCGATCTCGTGGGTCAGCGCATAGCCGCTGTCGGTCACGATCCGCTCGACATTGCCGAGCCGATCCTTGATCGATCCGAGCTCGGCGCGCAGCTGGGCGTTTTCCTGCGTCAGCAGCTTGACCCGCTCTTCGCTGTCCTTGGGATAGATCGCCTTGCCCCAGCTGTTTTCGAGCGGGTAGCCGTGGCGGATGCGCATCCAGGTCGTTGCGATCCAGCCGACCACGCCGGCTACCGCGATGATCCCGATCACTTCGGCGGTCATTTCGAAAGGCATCACACGTTTTCCCTTCTGCCGGTGTCGAGCGGCACGCCGCTGGTTTCGTCGCGTGCCCCCTGATTCCGGAGCGCTTCGATCTCGTCGCTCAGCGAATAGCCGCGGTCGGTGACGATCCTCTCGAGCACCTTCAGCCGGTCCTCCTGCGCTTCGAGCCGCTCGACCAGCCTGGCGTTCTCACCACGAAGGCTGTCGAGTTCTCCCGCCTTGCCGGCGCGCGCGGTCTTGCCGCCCCATTCGTCCTCCAGGTCGTAGCCGTGCCTGGCGCGGATCCAGTTGTTGATCAGCCAGCCGCCGGTGGTCAGCGCGATGATCATGATGACGAAGCCGGGGCCGTCGAACAGGTCACCCATCACGCGCTCTCCCGGCTTTCGAAGCTCATCGGCGTACCGCTGGCGGCTTCGTCGTGGTTGCGTGCATCGCGCAGCGCCTCGATCTGGGTGGCGACGTCGTATCCCTTGTCGGTCACGATCCGTTCGAGCACCTGGACCCGGTCTTCGAGCCGCTGGATCTGGCTGGCATATTGCGCGGCCTTTTCGGCGGTACTCGCGGCGGTGGTCTCAACGCCCATCTCGGCCAGCTTCTGCTGGTGCTTGGTCCAGATCGCGACGATCGGGATCGAAAGTGCGATGATCGGTATCAGTAGGGCAAGTATCCCTTCCATTCTCAATTCTCCCCTTCGCAGGTCGGTCTCAGCGCAGGCGCTCGATTTCGGCGTCGAGGCGCGGGTTGGAGCTCACGAAGTGCTCCTCCACATTCGCCAGGCGACGGTCGATCTCGCGCAGCTTGCCGCGGATTTCGCGCGCGGTGCGCTTCGGGTTCTGACGCACGCCCTGCCAGTACTTCTGTTCCTGCTTGTCGACCGTGTAGAGGTGCGAGGGCTTCTTATTCAGCAGCAGACCCGCCGCGAGGTAGAAGGGCAGGGCCATCCCGCTGGTGGCGAAGATCAGCAGCAACATGGCGAGCCTGATCCACAGGGCATCGATGCCGGTATAGTCGGCCAGGCCTGCGCAGACGCCCATCAGCTTGGCATTCTGCTCGTCCTTGTAGAGCGTGGTGCGGGGCGTGTTCATGCGCGGGTTTCCTTCTTCTTCTGGGCGAGCAGGGCTTCCAGCTCGTCGAGTTCCTCGTTGTCGGCCGGGTTGTCGGCGATCAGCCGCGCGGGCTTGAAGTCGGCGTGGTCGTGCGCGACGAGCCGCTCGACCGTATCCATCCGGTCATCGAGCCGCTTGGTCAGGTTGTAGAGTTCCTCCAGCAGGGCTTCGTCGTCGCTGGTGATGCCGCCGGCCGAGGTCTTCCACTTCGTGATGTAGTGGAGGATCAGCCATGGAAGGCCGATTACAATGCCCAGGACCATGAGGGCGACGAATAGCTCTTCCATGGGTCAGTCCTCCTTCTTTTCCGCGCCCTTGCCAAGCGCGCGCTTCATTTCCTCGAGTTCCTCGTCGACCTTGTCCGATCCTTCGAGGGCGGAGATTTCGTCGGCGAGCGACAGCTTGCCGCTCTCGGTTTCCATCTTCAGCTGGTCGGCACGCCCTTCGGCGTAATCGACCCGCCGTTCGAGCGCGTCGAACCGCGTCAGCGCCTCGTCGACCCGCTCGGTCGTCATCAGACTGCGCAGCTTCACGCGGTTTTCCGCGCTTTCGAGCCGCGCGGCGATCTGCGTCTGGCGGCTGCGGGCTTCGCGCAACCGGCTCTGCAGCTTGTGGATGTCTTCCTCGTAGGCGCGCAGCGAATCGTCGAGCACGGAGATTTCCGCCTTGAGCTGCTCGCTCATGTCGGCGGCCTTCTTCTTCTCGACCAGCGCTGCGCGGGCGAGATCCTCGCGGTCCTTGGAAAGCGCGAGCTGCGCCTTTTCCGCCCAGTCGCTCTGCAGCTTGTCGAGCTTGACCGTGTGGCGGTGCATTTCCTTCTGGTCGGCAATGGTGCGCGCAGCGCTTGCCCGGACCTCGACCAGCGTCTCCTCCATTTCGAGGATGATCATCCGGATCATCTTCGAAGGGTCGTCCGCCTTGTCGAGCATTTCGTTGAAATTGGCCGCGATGATGTCGCGGGTGCGGCTGAAGATGCCCATGAAGCCTCCGGTGTAGAAAGGGGTCTCGCCCGGCTGGTGCCAGCCCTCGTCGCGCGATTGCGCGGGGGTGGGGCTGCGGCGCAGCCGCTCGACCTCGTTGTCGAGGCGCGAGAGGCGGCCGTCGCGGCCGGGCGGATTACGATGTTCGGTCATGCGATTTCCGTTACCTGTAGCATAATCGGGCTGTTTGCATGAGGGCCATCGACGGACGGCGGATTCATCGCGACGAGCGCGCCGAGCGCGAGGATCGTGACCAGCACGGCCTTCCCGAAAAGGCGTTTCGGATGGGCTTGTTCGTGCATCATGGACCTCCTCGTTTGCAGTTGCCCCCTACTTTGCAACCGCCGTGCCAAACGCGCAAAAGCCCGCAATTTCGCCGATCCGCGAAAATTCGACGAACGGCATGTTGGCGTCAATTGCCAAGCCTTGGGAATTATCGCTATATCGCGGGCATGGAGCGGGAGAACCAATTTGTCGGGCAGTCGCTCGCCTTCCTCGACGCGGTCGAGCGGACCAGCCGCGCCGCGGCCCTGCAGCGCCCCGTGCTCGTCATCGGCGAGCGCGGCACGGGCAAGGAACTGATCGCCGAACGCCTTCATCGCCTGTCCCCGCGCTGGGGCGAGGCGCTGGTCACCATGAACTGCGCCGCGTTGCCCGAAACGCTGATCGAGGCCGAGCTGTTCGGCCACGAGGCGGGCGCCTTCACCGGCGCGACCCGTGCGCGCGAGGGTCGGTTCGAGGAAGCCGACGGGGGCACGCTGTTTCTCGACGAACTCGCCACGCTTTCGATGGCCGCGCAGGAACGCCTGCTGCGCGCGGTCGAATATGGCGAGGTCACACGGATCGGCTCCAGTCGCCCGATGCGGGTCGATGTGCGGATCGTCGCCGCGACCAACGAGGATCTGCCCACGCGGGCCGAGGAAGGCACGTTCCGCGCCGACCTGCTCGACCGGCTCAGCTTCGAGGTCATCACCCTGCCTCCGCTGCGCGCGCGCGAGGGCGATGTCGCGGTGCTGGCGGACTATTTCGGGCGGCGCATGGCAGCCGAACTGGCGTGGGAGGCGTGGCCCGGCTTCGCCGATCATGTCGCGCAGCAGCTGGAGGAATATGCCTGGCCCGGCAATGTCCGCGAATTGCGCAACGTGATCGAACGCGCGGTCTATCGCTGGGACGACCACCAGAGCCCGGTCGGCCATATCGTGTTCGATCCGTTCGACAGCCCGTGGAAGCCCGAAGGGGCTCCGCGCCCCGCTACCTCCGCCGCAACCCGCAGCGAACCGGCCAAAGCCACCCCGCGGCCCGATTTCGACGATGTCGCGGACCTGCGCGAAGCGGTCGACAGCCACGAACGCGCGATCGTCGAGCATGCGCTGGGCAAGCATCGCTGGAACCAGCGACAGACCGCCAAGGCGCTGGGCCTCAGCTACGATCAGCTGCGCCACTGCATCAAGAAGCACGGGTTGATGGAAGAGACCGGCTGATTCGCTTGCCGGAACCGTCATGATGCGGCCGAACGGCCGATAGTGCTCTGCCGATTACTTGGGCTGCACTTGTCGGCCGCCTCCGGCGTTTCTAGCACCATGGACATGGGATCGAAGATCAGGCTCGCCGGTGGATTGTTTCTCGGTCTGGTCGGCTGGTACGCTGCCGTCATCGCTGCGGACTACTTGCTGGTCCACGGCCTGCGCCTGGATGGCGGGGGGCGATACGCCCTGCTCGGCCTGGTCGAGCTTTTCGCCGGTGGCGCGATCGTACTGCTCGCCTTGCGAGTGAGCGGAATGTCCGCAGCGGCGGCCGGATTTACGCTCAGAAGCGCGCGCCGCGATATCCTCATCGGCCTCGGTGTGGCCATCGCCTTCGCGGCCTTGCAGTTCCTCGTCCTCATTCCGGCAACCGGCGGGGCAGCACGCAGCGATATCGTCGCCAATTCGGCTCAACTCGGCGAAGAATGGTCCGGATTGGCGGGCTTCGTCGTCCTCGCGCTGGCGGGATCGAGCGCGGAGGAAATGCTGTTTCGCGGCTTGCTGCTCGGCGGGTTGGCCTTGCTGTTCAACGAAGGATGGCCCGCCCGAATCCTCGCCACAGTGGTCGTGGTCGTGCTGTTCGGGCTGAGCCATGGATACCAGGGCTGGGCGGGCATCATCGACACCGGCATGTATGGCGGCCTGACCCTTTCGTTGCTCTACTGGTGGCGCGGCAAGCGGCTGGCAGCGCCGATTGCCGCCCATGCAGGCTGGAACCTCATCGCATCTTTCGCGCTATTCTTCCTCTATTGAGGCAGGAATTGCCGGCAGTCGGCGTCAAACAATGGGGACATGGTCCTCGCCCACTGGCGAAGCGGCACAAGCCCCGCTAAGGGCCGCCTGCAAGACAGTGGTTTTCGCTTCCCGCGATGTGCCGAGTCGCCCGGTCTTTCACCGGGCTTACAGATCGCCAACCCTCTTGCCGAAAGGTGCCCGCCGTGGCCTTCAAGGAAATCCCCCTCGCGCTGACATTCGACGACGTCCTGCTCCGCCCGGCGGAGAGCGAGGTCATGCCCAGCATGGCGGACACCAGCACGCGCCTGACGCGCGAGATATCGCTCAACATCCCCATCGTCTCGGCGGCAATGGACACGGTGACCGAGGGCGACATGGCGATCGCGATGGCGCAGCTCGGCGGAATGGGCGTGCTCCACCGCAATCTCGATATCGAGGATCAGGTCGCCGCGGTGCGCGCCGTCAAGCGGTTCGAGAGCGGCATGGTGGTCAACCCGATCACCATCGGGCCCGACGCGACGCTGGGCGATGCGCAGCAGATCATGGCCGCCAACCGGATCAGCGGCATTCCCGTGACCGATCGCGGCGGCAAGCTGGTCGGCATCCTCACCAATCGCGATGTGCGCTTCGCGGAGAATCCCCGCCAGCCGGTGCGCGAACTGATGACAACCGACAATCTGGCGACCGTGCCCATCGGCACCAGCCAGGAAGAGGCACGCCGCATGCTGCACCAGCGGCGGATCGAGAAGCTGCTGGTGGTGGACGACGAGTTCAAGTGCATCGGCCTCATCACGGTCAAGGACATCGAAAAGGCGGTGACCTACCCGGACGCGACCAAGGACGCGGCGGGCCGGTTGCGCGTCGCGGCGGCGAGCACCACGGGCGACAAGGGTTTTGCCCGCACGCAGGCGCTGGTCGATGCGGAGGTCGACGTGGTCATCATCGACACCGCGCACGGGCATAACCGCGAGGTTCTGAAAGCGGTCGAAAAGGCCAAGACGCTGTCCAACTCCGTCCAGATCATCGCGGGCAATGTCGCCACGGCCGAGGCGACCCGTGCGCTGATCGACGCGGGCGCGGATGCGGTGAAGGTCGGCATCGGGCCGGGCTCGATCTGCACTACGCGCGTTGTCGCAGGCGTCGGCGTGCCGCAGCTCACCGCGATCATGGACAGCGCCGAGGAGGCCGAGAAATCGGGCGTTCCGGTGATCGGCGACGGTGGCCTGCGGACCAGCGGCGATGCGGCCAAGGCGCTGGCTGCCGGGGCGTCTGCCGTGATGATTGGATCGATGCTGGCGGGCACCGAGGAAGCACCGGGCGAAACCTTCATCTACCAGGGCCGCAGCTACAAGAGCTATCGCGGCATGGGCAGCGTGGGCGCGATGGCGCGCGGCAGTGCCGACCGCTATTTCCAGCAGGACGTGTCCGCGATGAAGCTGGTGCCCGAAGGGATCGAGGGGCAGGTGCCCTACAAGGGCCCGGCACGGGACGTGATCCATCAGGTCGTCGGCGGGATCAAGGCAGCGATGGGCTATACCGGCAGCCGCACGATCGAGGATATGCGCAAAGGCGCGCAATTCGTGCGGATCACCAATGCGGGGCTCGCCGAAAGCCATGTCCACGACGTTGCGATTACCCGCGAGGCGCCGAACTACCCGACGCGGTAGGTGCCCTCTCCAAGCTCCGCTAGCTCCATGAATGGAGCAAGCTGCGCTATCTTCTCCCGCAAGGGGAGAGGAGGGGGCGTTCGTTCATCCTCTCCCTTGGTGGGAGAGGATACGAAGGCTTGCGAGCCCGCTCGCTAGCCGAAGTTGGAGAGGGGGCCGCGATGCAGTGCGTGAACGGTTGCCGTTTCCTACTCTCTCGCAACGTGGCATGACGCTCCGCATGAACCAAAGCCTCTCGCCTGGCTGCGATGGCGCGGAATTCCGCGTCTGCGACCGGGCCACATTTTCAGCCCATAACACTGTGTCAGGTGTGTCAGGCTTGCGGGATATCGACCTGTGAAACCTGCTGCCCGTGTCCAGTCGGCCATCGACATTCTCGACCGCGTGATCGAAGCGGCGAAGGGGCAGGGCGCGCCTGCCGACCGGATCGTGGCGGAGTGGGCCAAGGCCAACCGCTACGCCGGGTCGAAGGACCGTCGCGCGGTGCGCGAACTGGTTTACGACGCGATTCGCCATTGCGGCGAGGTGCCCGTCTCGGGCCGCTCGGCGATGCTCGCGCTCGCGCAGCGCGACGAGGCGTTGGCGGCGCTGTTCGACGGTTCGCAATACGGGCCCGAGCCGGTTCGCGATGGCGAGCCGGTCGCCAAGGCCGGCATCGCGCCCGAATGGCTGATGGATCGGCTCGCCGCATCCGGTGTCGAGGGAGGGGAAGCCGCCGCGCTGATGGGCCGCGCTCCGCTTGACGTGCGGGTCAATGCGCTCAAGGCCGAGCGTGCGTCGCTCGATCTGCCCGAGCCGGGTGAGGCTCTCGCCGCGCCGCAGGCGCTCCGGTTCGATGGGGGCACGCAGGTCGAACAGTGGGATGCCTATCGCGAGGGGCGGATCGAGGTGCAGGACCATGGCAGCCAGCTTGCCTGCCTCGCCGCCGGGGCGCGTGCCGGGGAAACCGTGGTCGATCTGTGTGCGGGTGCGGGCGGCAAGACGCTCGCTCTGGCCGCCGCGATGGAGAACACGGGGCGGTTGATCGCGGCGGATACCGACAAGCGGCGTCTCTCGCAGCTCGCGCCGCGGGCGCAGCGCGCGGGGATCGCGATCGTCGAACAGCGCCTGCTCGATCCGGGCAGGGAGATGGAGGCGCTGGCCGATCTGGAAGCTCAGGCCGATTGCGTGCTGATCGACGCGCCCTGTTCGGGCGTGGGCACATGGCGCCGCAAGCCCGAAGCGAAATGGCGCCTGACGCCCGAGCGTCTGGCGAAGTTCGCTGCGACGCAGGACCATCTGCTAGCGCTTGGCGCCAGGCTGGTGAAGCCCGGCGGGCGGCTGGTCTTCGTCACCTGCTCGCTGCTCGACGAGGAGGGGGCGGAGCGATTCGCGGCGTTCCTCGATCGTCACGGCGGCTGGCGCGCGGCGCCCCCCGATCTGCCGCTGGGAAGCCCGAAAGCTCAGGGAATCCGCCTGTCTCCGTTCCACCACGGCACGGACGGATTTTTCGTCGCGCGGGCCCACTTGCCGTGTTAACCTTCGCCGGTATGCTCGCGCCTGTAACAGATCGTGTGCCCGGGTTTCTGGCTTCGTCGAAGGATACAATCATGCGTTTCGCCCCTGCCGCCGCCGCTCTCTCGCTGCTGGTCGCGGTTTCGGCGAGCGTGGGTTCGGCGCAGGAGGCCCCGGTCGATCCGCGTGCGGGCCTGCTGATCGCCGAAGGGCAGGCGGCGCTCGAGGCGGGGCAGCCGCAGCGCGCGGTCGATGCGCTGGAAGCCGCCTTCGCGATCGATCCGCAATACACGCCGATCCTGATCGCGCTGGCAGAGGCGGCGCGGCGCGAAGGGCTGCAGGGCAAGGCGATCCGCTATTACCGCGAGGCGTTGACCCGCGATCCGGGCAACTTCGCCGCGATTGCGGGCGAGGGCGCGGCGCTGGTCGAGAAAGGCGCGATCGAGCGGGCCGAGCGCAATCTGGCGCAGCTCGAATCGATGTGCGGCGCGAGCTGCCCCGAGACCGAGTCGCTCGCCACCGCGATTGCGCAGGGGCCGAAGAACAGCAAGGTGCTGACGGCCGAGGCGGTGATGCCCGATGCCGTGGTGACCCAGAACCTGAGCGGCGAGGCTCAGATCAATTCGGCGAATTCGGCCAGCACCGCGCGGTAGACGCGCTTCTTGAAGGGCACGATCAGGTCCGGCACCGTGCTGGCGGTGACCCAGCGATATTCGCAGAATTCCGGGTGCTTGTGCGCCTCGAGGTTCACGTCCTCGTCGGTCCCCTCGAACCGGGCGAGGAACCAGTCCTGCTCCTGCCCGCGGTAGTTGCCGCCCCACAGCTTGCCGATCAGCTCGTCGGGCAGGTCGTAGCGCAGCGGTTCGCGAGTCTGGCCGATCAGCGCGACCTTCTCCCGGGTGACGCCCGTCTCCTCCCACAACTCGCGGAACACCGCCTCGCGCGGGTCTTCGCCCTCGTCGATCCCGCCTTGCGGCATCTGCCAGAAGTCGCCTTCCTTGGTGTCGATCCGCCGTCCGACGAACACCTCGCCGCTGTAATTGACCAGCATCACGCCGACGCAGGGGCGATAGCCGAGTTCGCTGGTCTCCTTGTGCTTGGTCATGGTCGTTCCCGTCGTCCCAACGCAGCGCCTACGGCATCGATAAAGGCTTCCACATCGGCTTGCCCACTGGGGATTGCCTTACGCATGGTGAAAAAGCCGTGGATGATTCCGGGAAATTCGAGGTAAGTGATCTCCGTGCCCTGTTTCGCCATGCATGCGGCGTAGCTGCGGCCCGAATCCCGCAACGGATCGAGCCCGGCGGTACACAGCACGGTGGCGGGCGCATTGCTGCAATCGCCGAGCATGGGCAGGTTGCGATGCGACTCGGGGTCGGCGGCGTAGGCCTGTGTGAACCAGGCCATCGTGTTCCCGGTGAGGAAAAACCCCTCCTTGAACATCCGATAGCTGTCGTGATGGCCGGCCTCGTCCGCCACCGGGTAGATCGGCGCCTGCACCAGTACCGGAACATCGGCCGGCTTGTCGCGCAGGGCATGGGTGGTGACGATGGTCAGGTTGCCGCCCGCACTATCTCCGGTGATGACCAGCCCGGTGACCTCGCGCCCCAGTTCCGCGGGGGACGAGGCCAGCCAGCGTGCCGCCGCCTCGCAATCGTCGGGCGCGGCGGGGAAGGGGTTCTCCGGCGCGAGTCGATAATCGACCGAGAGCACGGGCAGGTCGAGCCGGTGCGCGAACTCTGTGCAGAGCGCGTGATAGACGTCCAGATCGCCGATCACGAATCCGCCACCGTGGAGGAACAGCACCGCCGGGCCGGGATCGCGGCTCTCGCGCGAGTCGTAGAATCGGCACGGAATATCGCCAGCCGGTCCGGGGCAGGCCACGTCCTCGATCACCGCAAGCTCGCGCGGTTCGGTCTCGCCCATCTGCGCCATTGCGCGCATGCCTTCGCGCCCTGCGACCGCGCCGGCTTCCTCGATCGGCGGGCGGCCCATCGCCTCGAGCATGTCGAGCAGACGGCGCACATCGTCGCGGACGTAGGGCTGGGCTTGTGCGTCGGGGGTGGGGGCGTCAGCCATGGATAGGTCTCTCCTCGAAACGGGCCGGCTTGGATAGGCGCTGCGGATCGGCCCTGTCCACTGATCTGCTTACACCGGACTAGAAAAACTTGATTGCTCGCGTCCCCGCCGCCACGTAGGCGGCGGTTCAAGGCGCGGGCCGAAAACGCGCCACGAAGACCGAAGGATTTTCAATGGCGACTCAGGCGCCTCCAGCCTCCACCAATTCCCCCGATACTCCGGATGCGCCCGATGCCATCGTTGTGCGCTTCGCGGGCGATTCCGGCGACGGAATGCAGCTTACCGGCGGGCAGTTCACGCTTTCCACCGCGCTCGCGGGCAATGACCTTGCCACCTTCCCGGACTTCCCGGCGGAGATCCGCGCGCCTCAGGGCACCTTGTTCGGCGTCTCGGCGTTCCAGATCAATTTCGGCAGCCGCGCAATCAACACCGCGGGCGATGCGCCCGATGTGCTGGTTGCGATGAACCCTGCCGCGCTCAAGGTGAACCTTGCCGCATTGAAGCCCGGCGGGCTGGTGATCGCCGACACGGGCGAGTTCACCAAGCGTAACCTCGACAAGGCGAAGTACGACACGAACCCGCTGGAGGACGATAGCCTCGCCAAGTTCGACGTGCTGGCCTTCGACATCAGCGCCCGCACGATCGAGGCGGTCGAGCCTTTCGGCCTCGGCAAGAAAGACGCGCTGCGCTGCAAGAACATGTGGACGCTCGGCCTCGCGCTGTGGATGTTCGACCGTCCGCGCGAGCCGCTGCACGACTGGCTGAACCGCAAGTTCGCCAAGGCGCCCGACATTGCCGCGGCCAATATCGCCGCGCTAGACGCAGGGCACGCCTATGGCGAGACCGCCGAGCTTTCCGGCCCGCTCAAGCAGGTCCACCTGCCGCCGGTGCCGACCGATCCGGGTCTCTATCGCACGATCACCGGGGCCGAGGCGGTCTCGCTGGGTCTCGTCGCTGGCGCGCAATTGGCCGAGCTGCCGATGTTCTTCGGCGGCTACCCGATCACGCCTGCTTCGGCGATTCTGCATCACCTGGCGCGGCTCAAGGAGTTCGGCGTCACCACTTTCCAGGCGGAAGACGAGATTGCCGCCGTGTGCGCCGCCATCGGCGCGAGCTATGCGGGCCAGCTGGGCGTCACCTCATCCTCCGGGCCGGGCATTGCCTTGAAGACCGAGGCGCTGGGCCTCGGCATCATGACCGAACTGCCGCTGGTGGTGGTCAATTCGCAGCGCGGCGGGCCTTCGACGGGCCTGCCGACCAAGACCGAGCAGAGCGATCTCTATCAGGCGGTCTATGGCCGCAACGGCGATGCGCCCATGCCGGTGATCGCCGCGCGCTCGCCCGCCGACGCCTTCGAGGTCGCCATCGAGGCATGCCGCCTGGCGACGCAGTACATGACCCCGGTTATGCTGCTGACCGATGGCTACATCGCCAATGCCGCGGAGCCGTGGAAGGTGCCTGATCCGGATAGTTTCGAGCCGTTCCCGGCCAAGTTCCTCGAGGAACCACGTGGCGAGGAGCTGTTGCCCTACAAGCGAGACGAAAAGGGCTCGCGCCCGTGGATCAAGCCCGGCACGCCCGGCATGATGCACCGCATCGGCGGGATCGAGAAGGACGCCAACACCGGCAACATCTCCTACGATCCGGCCAACCACCAGTTGATGACCGATACGCGCCGCGAGAAGGTGGCGAATATCGATGTGCCCGATCAGGAGATCGCTTGGGGCGAAAAGACAGGCAAGCTAGCGGTGGTCGGCTGGGGTTCGACTTACGGCCCGATCAAGCAGGCGGTGCGCCGCGCGCAGGCCAAGGGCTGCGCCGTGTCGCATATCCACGTTCGCCATATCTGGCCGCTGCCGAAGAACCTCGGCGAGCTGCTCAGCGGGTTCGAGCGCGTGCTGGTGCCCGAGATGAACACCGGCCAGTTCAAGACCGTGCTGCGCGACCAGCTGCTGGTCGATGCGGAAAGCCTGACCAAGACCAGCGGCCAGCCGTTCCAGATCGCCGAGCTGGAAGAGGCAATCTGCGCCTACTTCGACGGCGTCCCGGGCAACGAGGGCGGCGAGGTGGAGGTGAACGATCAGCAGCTCCCCGGCGCTCACCAGGGATTCGACGACGGTACGAGCGGCGAGCGGGACGCTTCCGCGTACACTTCCCCCTCCGAAACGACACAGGTTTCGAAATGAACGAAATGACCAAGATCGAAACCACGCTCAAGGACTGGGAAACCGACCAGGAGGTCCGCTGGTGCCCGGGTTGCGGGGACTACGCGATCCTCAAGGCGGTGCAGCGCACGCTGCCGCAGCTTGGCAGCGATCCGGCGAACACCGTGTTCATCTCCGGCATCGGCTGCTCCAGCCGCTTCCCCTATTATATCGAAAGCTATGGCTTCCACACGATCCACGGTCGCGCGCCTGCGGTGGCGACGGGCGTGAAGCTGGCCAATCCGGACCTCGATGTCTGGCTGGTGACCGGCGACGGCGATGGCCTCTCCATCGGCGGTAACCACATGATGCATGTGCTCCGCCGCAACGTGAACATGCAGATCATGCTGTTCAACAACGAGATCTATGGCCTGACCAAGGGCCAGTACTCGCCCACCAGCCGCGAAGGCACGCGCACGCCGACCAGCCCGATCGGCTCGGTCGACCATCCCGCCAACCCTTGCGCCTTCGCGCTTGGCAGCGGCGCGCGCTTTGTCGGGCGCGGGATCGACGTGTCGAAGAACCTGCCCGATGTTCTGAAAGCCGCGCATGCCCATCAGGGCGCGGCATTTATCGAGATCTTCCAGAACTGCATCGTCTACAACAAGGACGTGTTCGACGATTTCGCCGCCCCCAAGGGCGCGGAAGACCGGCAGTTGTGGCTCGCCGATGGCGAGCCGATGCTGTTCGGCTCCGAGAAGACCGGCGGTATCAAGGGCCTCGCGTTCGATCCCGAAAAGCTCGCCTTCACCGTGGTCGATGTGGTTGACGGAGATTGGCAGGCGGCGGGCGTGCGCGTTCATGACGTGACCAACCGCGTGATGGCGCATCTGCTTGCCGAACTGCCCTTCGGCCCGTTCCCGATGCCGCTGGGTGTCCTGTATGACGACCCCGCGCCGACCTACGAAAGCGCGGTGATCGCCGAGCGTGAAGCCTCGGTCAGCGGCAAGGAGGCCAACCTCGCCAAGCTGCTGTCGGGCGGGCAGACCTGGACCGTCGACGGATCGGCAGCCGACCCCCAGTGAACTCCCGACCTGAGTGGCCCTGTCCCTTAGTCGGTAGCGAGGAACGCCCCGGTCGCGCCTGACGTTGGGCGCGACAAAGGGGATCGCATGTCCAAAACCCAAATCGTCTGGCTGCGGCGCGATCTGCGGCTGGCAGACAACCCTGCGCTTCACGCTGCTGCCAAGGCGGGGCCGGTGGTGCCGGTGTTCATCCTGAACGACGAGCGTCCGGGTGACCGCAGATATGGCGGTGCATCGCGCTGGTGGCTGCACCGCTCGCTCGAAAGCCTTGCCAGTGGCTTCGGCAAGCACAACGCGACGCTCGTGCTGCGCAAGGGCGATAGCGCGTCCGTGCTGGCATCGCTGGCGGAAGAGCTGGAGGCCGAAGCGGTCCACGCCAATCGCCACTACGAGCCCTGGTGGCGCGAGGCGGAGGAAGACCTGAAGGATGCGCTGCCCGACGAATGCGCGCTGTGCCTGCACGATGGCAACTACCTGATGCCGCCCGGCACCGCGACCACCGGCAGCGGCGATCCGTACAAGATCTACACGCCGTTCTACCGCGCGATGCTGGAGATCATGCCGCCGCGCGACGAGCTGCCCGCGCCGTCCACCATATCGCAGCCCTCGGCAATGCCCGAAAGCGATGCTCTGGCGGAATGGAATCTCCTGCCGACCGCTCCCAACTGGGCGACCAAGATGGAGCAGTTCTGGTCGGTCGGCGAGGATGCCGCCCACAAGCGCCTGGAATGGTGGGCCGACCACGTCCGCGAATACGAGGACGGCCGCAATCTGCCGAGCGATGACCGGACCAGCCGGATGTCGCCGCACCTGCACTGGGGTGAAATCTCGCCGGTTCAAATCTGGCACGCGCTGAAGGACAAGCGCAGCGAAGGCTGGAAGACCTACGAGAGCGAGCTGATCTGGCGCGACTATGCACAGAACGTCATTTGCCAGTTTCCCGATTACCCCGAGGAAACCTATCGCGACTCGATCGACGACGGCAAACTGTGGCGCAATCCCAATCGCGGGCATGTGATCGCGGAGGAGCTGGAAGCGTGGCAGGGGGGCCGCACTGGCTATCCCATCGTCGATGCCGGAATGCGCCAGCTCTGGGCGATCGGCTGGATGCACAACCGCGTGCGGATGATCGCGGCAAGCTTCCTCATCAAGCATCTGCTGATCGACTGGCGCCATGGCGAACGCTGGTTCTGGGACACGCTGGTCGACGCCGATTACGCGAGCAACGGCACCAACTGGCAGTGGGTCGCGGGTACCGGAGTCGATTCCAACATGTTCCCCCGGATCATGGCTCCGCTCAAGCAGTCGGAGAAGTTCGACGCGGCGGAGTATATCCGCGAATGGGTGCCCGAACTCGCCGATCTTCCCGATGGCGAGATCCACGATCCGACCGATTTGTGCCGTCCGAAAGACTATCCGGAAAAGATCATCGGCCACAGGGAAGCGCGCGAGCGCGCTCTGGAAGCCTACCGGGCGATGAAAGGGGAGTGACACCTAATGGGTTGTCGCCCTGGGGCTTGCGCGGCATAACCGCCGCGACATGGGGGTGACCGGGCAACCACGCGGGGGCGAACTGCTCGCCGCATCGCAGCGCTTCGAGCGGCGCCCCGGCTTCCTGTCCCGCCTCCTCGCTCCCGGATTTCACAAGCTGCTCGACCGGATCGATGCCGGGATGGAACAGGGCGCGCTGCTCGGGCGGCTGCCCGATGGCAGCACGCGGCTGCTCGGCGGGCGCGAGCCGGGGTACGAAGCCGAGGTGACGATCCACGACTGGCGCGCGCTGCTGCGGCTGGCGACAGGCGGGTCGGTCGGCTGGTATCAGGCATGGGAAGCGGGCGAATGGTCCAGCCCCGATCCGGTGGCCCTGTTCGCGGTCATCACACAGAACGGGGAAAGCCTGGGCGATACCACAAGGGCCAAGGGCAAGTGGAAGCGCGCGCTGAGCGCCGCGCATCGTCGCCAGCGCAACACGAAGGCAGGGGCGGCGAAGAACATCGCCGCGCATTACGACCTCGGCAATGATTTCTACGCCGCCTGGCTCGGCGAGACGATGACCTACTCGTCGGCCCTGTTCGATGAGTCGCGCGCACCGCAGACGCTGAACGCGGGCCAGCGGGACAAGATGGACGCAATACTCGACCGGCTGGATCTGAAGCAGGGCGACCGCCTGCTGGAGATCGGCTGCGGCTGGGGTACGCTCGCCAGGGCGGCGGCCGACCGCGGGGCCGAGGTGGACGCGATCAGCCTGTCCGACGAACAGCTCGCATGGGCCCGGCGGCAGGGTGGCGGAAATGCGCGATTCCTCAAGCAGGACTATCGCGACACCGATGGCCAGTACGATGCCATCGCGAGCGTGGAGATGGTCGAGGCGCTAGGCCACGAATACTGGCCCACCTTCATGGACTGCGTCGCACGCAACCTGAAGCCCGGTGGGCGCGCGGCCATCCAGTTCATCTCGATAAAGGATGCGCTGTTCGATGCCTATGCGGCGAGCGCGGACTTCATCCAGGCCTATATCTTCCCCGGCGGGCTGCTGATCCGCACGTCCGAGTTCCGGCGCCTTGCGGAGGAACGCGGGCTTGCCTGGCGCGACGAGCACAGCTTCGGAATCGATTATGCCGAAACGCTGCGGATCTGGCGCGAGAACTTCCAGCGCGCGGCCAGCGAAGGCCTGCTTCCGTCGGGTTTCGACGACCGCTTCAAGGCGCTGTGGCGCTATTACCTGATGTATTGCGAAGGCGGCTTCAGGGGCGGCGGGATCGACGTTCACCAGGTGACGCTTGTCAAGGAAGCAGGGGCCAAGGAGAGATAGACATGAAGATGCGCTTACCATTCGTCGGCGCGATTGCGCTGGCGCTGGCCGCCTGCGCGACCGCGCCCGCTGCCGACACCCCGCAGGGCGTTACCGCCAGCGTACCGGCCGATCCGCTTCCGGTGGTCGGCGCGGAAGTGCTGTTCTGGGACGATGCGACCCGGTCCGCGCGGTTCCGTTCGATGGAAACCTACTTCCCCGGCCAGGAGGTCGCCCCGCCGCAGGATACGCGGCCCCTCCCGGAGGGCGAGCCGCTTCCCGAAGCGGCGCAGGCGGCGATCCGCAGCTACATGGCCTCGCAGGGCACCGCGGGCGTGATCGTGCTGCAGGACGGTCGCAAACGGTTCGAGGATTATGCCCTCGGCTTCGGGCCCGACCAGCGCTGGACCAGCTTTTCGGTCGCCAAGAGCTTTACCTCCACGCTACTCGGCGCGGCGCTGAAGGATGGCCACATCGACAGCCTGAGCGATCCGGTCTCCAAATATATCCCCGGCCTCAAGGGCAGCGCCTACGACGCGGTTACGGTCGAGCAGCTCGCCACGATGACCTCGGGCGTGAAGTGGAACGAGGATTATACCGACCCCGAGTCGGACGTGGCGAAGATGTTCAACGTCACGCCTGAAGCGGGGCAGGACCAGGTCGTCGAATATATGAAAACGCTCCCGCGCGAGGCACCGGCGGGCGAGAAGTGGGTCTACAAGACGGGCGAGACCAATCTGATCGGCGTGCTGGTAGAAAACGCGGTGGGTGAGACGCTGGCCGAATATGCCAAGCGCAAGATCGTCGATCCCGCCGGGTTCGCCGAGCCCCTCTTCTGGCAGACCGATCTTTCTGGCCGCAGCGTGGGCGGGTGCTGCCTGTCGGTCTCGCTGCCCGACTATGCCCGCTTCGGCCAGTTCGTGCTCGAAGGGGGCGGGGGCATGGTGCCCGATCGCTGGTTCGTGGAGGCCGGGGCACCGCAGGTCGATCTGGGTGACGGCTTCGGCTACGGCTACCAGTGGTGGACCTATCCCAACACCGGGCCGACCGCCTTCGATGGGCCGTTCGGCGCACAGGGGATCTTCGGCCAGTCGATCACGCTGCTTCCCCGGCATGACGTGGTGATCGCGATCGTCTCCAACTGGCCGGCAGCGACCGGGCGGGAGCTGTCGAGCGAGCGGTTGAAGCTCGTCGCGACGATCGAAGCGGCCATCGCCGCCAACTAGCTGCGCTAAAAGAGCGCCGTCAGAGAAGGCAGGACCGGGTAACCCCGCCGCCCAGCGGGGTCTGCCAGCGGCCGAGAATATCGTCGAGCACGGCCGGGTCGATCATCGAATCGAATGCCGCACCCGCGATCGAGCGGTCCCACCACACGATCCTGCACGAAAGCGCTTGCAGGCCGGGCAGGGTAAGCCAGGCGGCCTGATCGGGATCCAGCCGCCGCATGGCGGAGGCGCTGAAACCGGCAATCGAGATATCGTGAACGACCGTCTTGAACCGGCGCGTACCGCTGACCCGCAATTCGGCGGGAATGGCGATCTTGGTGCGCGGCGCGCAGCGGTCTTCCTGCGCGGCCCGCGCGTAATCGTCCTGTAAAATCTGCATTTATTTTCCCGTCCGACATTTTTGTCTGGACCGAATTTCGGGGCTGGCGGCTTACTCCCGGGTAAGCAGGGCTGGCTAACAGCGCTTAACCAACACGCTCACGGTGGCCGGTCTCGAAATCTGCTTCGAGCAGTTCGGCGATGCGAGTGGCAACCTCTTCCGGCGGCTTGACCGTCTGCGGGTCTTCGCCCGGGTAGGCCTTCGCGCGCATCGCGGTGCGCGTAGCGCCGGGATCGATAAGCGCGACCCGGATCGCGCCGGTATTGGCGACCTCCTGCGCGTAGCATTGCAGCAGGTTGTCGAATGCCGCCTTGGTCGATCCGTAGGCTGCCCAATAGGCGCGGGGAGCCTCGCCGACGCTGCTCGTCAGCCCGATCACGCGGGCGGCATCGGCGCGCTTCAGCAGCGGGTGAAGCCCTGCGAGCAGCGCCTGGGTCGCGAGGATGTTGGTGGTGATCGCGGTGTTGAACTGCTTCGGGTCGATCTGCGTCACTGGCGTCAGGCTGGGGAGGTAGGCGGCGCAGATCACCAGCATGTCCAGCGCATCCCAGCGCCCGGCGATGGCCTGCGCCAAGCGGGCGACGCCGTCGCTCTCGCCCAAGTCCACCGGCGCGATGGTCGCGGTGCCCCCGGCCTGGTGAATCTCGTCCTCGACCCGTTCGAGCGCGCCATCGTCGCGCGCGGTCAGGATGACATGCGCGCCCTTGGCGGCGAGCGCTCTGGCAGTCGCTGCGCCGATTCCGCGCGATGCACCCGTGACGAGCGCAACGCGCCCTTCGAAAGGCTTGCTGTCTGCCATTTTACGCGACCTTGTTGACGGGAAAGGATAGCTGCGCCGCGCCCTGTTCGCGCCGCGAGACGTCGGTCAGGCGGGTGGGGTAGTCGCCGGTAAAGCAGGCATCGCAGAACTGCGGGCAGGAATTATTGCGCCCCTCGCGCCCGACCGCGCGGTAGAGCCCGTCGATCGAGATGAAGGCGAGGCTGTCCGCCTTGATGAACTCGCGCATCGGCTCCAGTTCCATGCGTGCGGCGAGCAGCTTGCTGCGTTCGGGCGTGTCGACCCCGTAATAGCAGCTATGCGCGGTCGGCGGGCTGGCGACGCGGAAGTGGACCTCGGCCGCGCCCGCATCGCGCATCATCTCTACGATCTGGAGACTGGTGGTGCCCCGCACGATCGAATCGTCGATCAGCACGATCCGCTTGCCTTCCACCAGGCTGCGATTGGCGTTGTGCTTGCGCCGCACGCCCGCATGGCGCGCACCGTCGGACGGCTGGATGAAGGTTCGCCCGACATAGTGGCTGCGGATGATGCCGAGCTCGAACGGGAGGCCCGATTGCTGGGCGTAGCCGATTGCCGCGGGCACGCCGCTGTCGGGCACGGGGACCACCAGATCGGCATCGCACGGCGCATCCTTGGCGAGTTCGACGCCGATGGCCTTGCGCGCCTCGTAAACCGAGCGCCCGGCGAAGAACGAATCGGGGCGGCTGAAATAGACATGCTCGAAGATGCAGGGCCGCGCCGGATTGTCGCCGAACGGGCGGTGCGAACGGATGCTGCCGTCGAAATCGACCTCGATCAGCTCGCCGGGCTCCACCTCGCGCTCGAAGGTTGCGCCTACGACGTCGAAAGCGACCGTTTCGCTGGCGAAGACCACCGCGTCGCCCATCCGGCCCATCTGCAGCGGACGAATGCCCAGCGGATCGCGGCAGGCGGCCATTCCGCGCGTGGTCATCACGATCAGCGCATAGGCACCCTCGACCAGCCGCAACGCATCGGTCAGCTTGTCGAGCATGGTGGGATAGCGGCTGGTGGCGACGAGGTGGATGATGACCTCTGTATCGCTGGTCGACTGGAAAATCGCGCCCTTTCCGACCAGTTCCTCGCGCAAGGTCGCCGCGTTCGACATGTTGCCGTTATGGGCGATGGCGAAGCCGCCACTGGCGAGGTCGGCGTACAGCGGCTGGACGTTGCGCAGGCCTGCCCCGCCGGTGGTCGAATAGCGGACATGGCCTGCCGCCATGAAGCCGGGCAGTTCGGCGATGCTTTCGGCGCTGGAGAAGTTTTCCGCGACATGGCCCAGGCCCCGTCGCGTGTAGAACTGCGCCCCGTCGAAACTGGTGATCCCGGCGGCTTCCTGCCCGCGATGCTGAAGCGCGTGGAGGCCCAGCGCGGTCGTGGTCGCCGCTTCGGTGCCCGCATTGATTGCGCCGAAGACGCCGCACTCCTCGTGCAGGCTGTCGCCGTTCGCGTCGTCGAAAGGATGGTGCAGGTCCATGGGGGTGCGCGCCCGTTTGCCTTGAGAGGTCGCCCGCCCCATTGGCGATGTGACAGGTGAATTACAAGGGTCGAGCGGGCCGGGGGCCTTAACTATCCCGGCGACTTTCCCTTTTCATTGCGCAGACAGGCGCAGCCCCCTAACGCGCTGGGCGAAGCACGACGAAAGCGGACGGCCCCTTGTTTCTCAATCCTTTCGAATGGACCATCGCAAAGCGCTACCTCTGGCCGGGCAAGGGCGAGGGGTTCATCAAGCTGGTCGCGGGCATTTCCATCGGCGTGGTGATGCTCTCGGTCGCCATGCTGGTGATCGTCATGAGCGTGATGAACGGCTTTCGTGCCGAACTGCTCGACAAGATTGTCGGGCTCAATGGCCATGCGATAGTGCAGGCCTATGGCGGGCGGCTCGACAATTGGGAGCGCGTGCTGACCGAAATCCGCGAGACAGACGGCGTGGTCGATGCCTCGCCACTGATCGAGCAGCCGCTGCTGGTCACCTTCGATGGCCGGGTGGAAGCGGTGCTGGTGCGCGGCAATACGCCCGAAGACATCGCCGAGCTGGCCGACAAGGTGGTCATGGGCGACATGGCCCGGATCAGGCCCGGGGCCGAGCAGGTCGCCATCGGAGCGCGGCTGGCCGAGAATATCGGCGTGCGGGTCGGCGACGTCATCACGATCATCAATCCGGCTGGCCGTTCGACCCCGTTCGGCACGGTTCCGCGACAGGTCGGCTACGAGGTCGGTGCGATCTTCGAGGTCGGGCTGTACGACTACGACGGGGCCTTCATCGTCATGCCGATCCCGCAGGCGCAGACCCTCCTGCTGACCGGCGACACGATCGGGATGATCGAGGTGACCACAGAGGATGCCGACCGGGTGCAGGAGATCATGGCGCCGATCGAGCGAAAGCTCGGCGGGACGGCCATCGTGCGCAACTGGCAGCAGATCAACTCCTCGATCTTCGAGGCCTTGCAGGTGGAGCGGGCGGCGATGTTCTTCGCGCTCAGCTTCATGGTGGTGGTCGCCGCATTCAACATTCTCTCCAGCCTCGTGATGCTGGTGCGGGCCAAGACGCGCGACATCGCGATCATGCGCACGATGGGAGCCGGGCGGCAGTCGATCCTCAAGATCTTCGTCACCACCGGCTTTACCGTGGGGGCGATCGGCACGCTTGCCGGGCTGGCGCTGGGCGGGCTGGTCCTGCTTTTCCGCCAGCCGATCCTGACCTTCATCAGCTGGGCGACCGGGCAGGACTTATGGAACCCGGAGGTTCGCTTCCTGACCGAAATGCCTGCCAGAACCGATCCGTGGGAAGTGATCGGCATCGTATCGCTGGCGCTGATCCTCAGCTTTCTGGCGACGCTCTATCCCGCCTTCCGGGCTGCCAACACCGATCCGGTCCAGGTGCTGCGTTATGAGTGAGGCCGCCGTCCCATCCGCCGTGCAACCCGTAGTGGAGCTTCGCCGCGTCACCCGCAGCTTCGAGCAGGGCGGGGTGCGGATCGACGTGCTGCGCGGCGTCGATCTGAAGGTGATGCCGGGAGAGATCGTCGCGCTGCTCGGCCCCTCGGGCTCGGGCAAGTCGACCATGCTGCAGGCGGTCGGCCTGCTGGAAGGTGGCTTCGGCGGGACGATCGTGATTGCGGGCCAGGCGGCGGAGAAGTCCGACAGCAAGCAGCGCACCGCGCTGCGCCGCGAACATCTGGGCTTTGTCTACCAGTTCCATCACCTGCTGCCCGATTTCAACGCGGTCGAGAACGTGGTCCTGCCCCAACTCGTAGGCGGAAAGCCGCGCGATGCGGCGGAGGCCCGCGCGAAGGAGCTGCTCACCGCGCTTGGCCTCGAACACCGGCTGGAGCACCGGCCCAGCCAGCTTTCGGGCGGCGAGCAGCAGCGCGTCGCCGTGGCCCGCGCGCTCGCCAACAGCCCCAAGCTGGTGCTGGCGGACGAGCCCACCGGCAATCTCGACGAGGCGACTTCGGAAAAGGTACTGGCGCAGTTCCTCGATCTGGTGCGCGGGCAGGGGAGTGCCGCGCTGGTCGCCACCCATAACGAGCGGCTGGCGGCGAAGATGGACCGGGTCGTGCGCCTGCATGAAGGCTTGCTCGACTGAGCCGGCCCCGCGCCGGACCCGCACGGGGCTTCCGGCGTTGCAAACAAACACAAAGGAGAGACGAGCATGAGCGATCATCCCACGACCTATGGCGGCGAACCGGCCGAAGGCGGCTTTGCGTGGGACGACCGGGCCGAGATCCATGCGAAGGACGACGGGCAAGGCCTGTTCGACGGAGCGAAAGGCCTGCACGAGGGCAGCTTCCTCGAAATGGTCCGGCTGATGATGGCGATGACGCCCGATGAACGGCGCGACCATGTGATCCAGAAGCTGGGCGACCGCATGTTCACCGTGAGCGAGATCGAAGCGATTGCCGCGCGGCCCGATTATCCCGGCTGAGATTTGCCTGCTGAAATTTGATCGCGGGGTCGCTTGCAGCAAGGGCGAGCTCCCCCGATCACGATCCCAGCTATCGCTGGGATGACGAATTGGAGGATAGGTCCAGCCTGCGGCTTGGCGAATCCTGCCGCTATCCGCATATTCTCTCGATGGCCTTCGCCCCCTTCGTTCCTCTTCGCGTCCTCTCCGCTTTCTCGATGCTCGAAGGGGCGATCGAGCCCAAGGCGATCGCCAAGCTGGCGACCGAGCGCGGGTTTCCCGCCATTGCGATGTGCGACCGCAATGGCCTCTACGGCAGCGTGCCCTTCGCCAATGCCTGTATCGAGAACGGCGTCCAGCCGATCGTGGGTGCGCTTCTGGGCGTGGCGAGGCCCGACAGTGAGGAAATCGACCATCTGCCGCTGTTCGTGCAGGACGAGGCGGGTTGGTTGAACCTGTGCAAGCTGGTCAGCGCGGCGCATCTCGACCGCCCGCTGGAACTGGTGCCGCACGTCACGCTCGATGCGCTGGAGGGCCAGACCGACGGCCTGATCGCGCTCACCGGCGCGAGCGAGGGCGCGGTGACGCGCCTGCTGGCCGAAGAACAGTCGGACCACGCGAAACGCTATCTCGACCGGCTGGAGGCACTCTTTCCCGACCGGCTCTATATCGAGATCGCCCGGCGGGGCGAGCCGACCGAAGCAGCGGCGGAAGACGCGCTGATCGATCTCGCTTACGCACGCGACCTGCCGCTGGTCGCGACCAATCCGGCCAACTTCGCCGATCCGCATTTCTTCGATGCGCATGATGCGATGCTGTGCATCGCGAACAGCCGCAAGCTGTGGGAGGAGGACCGCCCGCGCTCGACCAAGGCCGCCTACGTCAAGTCCGCAAGGATGATGGACGAGCTGTTCGCCGACCTGCCCGAAGCGCTCGCCAACACGCTGACAATCGCGCGCCGCTGCGCCTTCGCACCGCCCGAGCGCGCGCCGATCCTGCCCAGCCTTGCGGGCGATATCGAGGGCGAGGTCAAGATGCTCGCCGAGGATGCGCGCCGGGGCCTCGATGCGCGCCTGTCCGTCTACGAAGACCTCTCCGAAGAGGAGCGGCAGACCTATTACGACCGGCTCGACAAGGAAGTCGGGATCATCACCAACATGGGCTTCCCCGGCTATTTCCTGATCGTTGCCGACTTCATCAAGTGGGCCAAGTCCCAGGGGATTCCCGTGGGGCCGGGGCGCGGTTCGGGTGCGGGTTCGCTCGTCGCCTGGGCGCTGACGATCACCGATCTCGACCCCATCCGGCTGGGCTTGCTGTTCGAGCGTTTCCTCAACCCCGAACGCGTTTCGATGCCCGACTTCGATATCGACTTCTGCGAAACCCGGCGGGGCGAGGTGATCCGCTACGTTCAGGAGAAATACGGCAGCGACAAGGTCGCGCAGATCATCACCTTCGGCAAGATGAAGGCGCGCGCGGTGCTGCGCGATTGCGGGCGTATCCTCGACATGGGCTACAACCGGGTGGACCGGCTGTGCAAGATGGTGCCCAACCATCCGACCGACCCGTGGAACCTGCCGCGTGCGCTCAACGGCGCGGCGGAGTTCAAGGGCGAGTACGACAACGACAACGAGGTCCGCACGCTGGTCGACCTGGCGATGCAGCTCGAAGGGCTGCCGCGCAATTCCAGCACCCACGCGGCGGGCGTGGTGATCGGCGACCGTCCGCTGGCCGAACTGGTGCCGCTCTACCGCGATCCGCGATCGGACATGCCGGTGACGCAGTTCGACATGAAGGTGGTCGAAGGTGCGGGCCTGGTGAAGTTCGACTTCCTCGGCCTGAAAACGCTTTCGGTGCTCCAGAAGGCGGTCGACCTGCTGGAGAAGCGCGGGATCACCTGCGATCTCGGCGCGATCAGCTGGGACGATGCGGCGGTCTACGACCTGATGCAGCGCGGCGACACGGTCGGCGTGTTCCAGCTGGAATCGGAAGGCATGCGGCGCACGCTGACGGCGGTGAAGCCGACCAAGTTCGAGGACATCATCGCGCTCGTCTCGCTCTATCGGCCGGGTCCGATGGACAACATCCCGCTGTTCGGGAAACGCAAGGCGGGCATCGAGCCGATCGAGTACCCGCATCCCAAGCTCGAGGGCATCCTGAAGGAGACCTACGGGATCTTCGTCTATCAGGAACAGGTGATGCAGGCCGCGCAGATTCTCGCCGGATACTCGCTCGGCGATGCCGACCTGCTGCGCCGCGCGATGGGCAAGAAGGTCCAGGCGGAGATGGACAAGCAGCGCGGTCGCTTCGTCGAAGGCTGCAAGGAGGTTTCCGGCATCGAGGCGGATCGCGCGAACGAGCTGTTCGACTTGATCGACAAGTTCGCGGGCTACGGCTTCAACAAGTCACACGCCGCGGCCTACGCGCTGCTCGCCTACGAGACCGCGTGGCTCAAGGCGCATTACCCCGAGGAATTCTACGCCGCCGCCATGTGCTTCGACATGGACCAGTCGGAAAAGCTGGCGCTGTTCGTCGACGATGCGCGGCGCAACGAGATCGAGGTGGCGCCACCCGACATCAACCGCTCCGAAGCCGAGTTCACGGTCGAGCGCACCGATGAGGGATACGCGGTTCGCTATGGCCTCGCGGGCCTGCGCAACGTCGGCGAGAAGGCGATGGAAGCCGTGGTCGCCGAACGCGAGGCGCATGGCTGGTTCGAGACGCTCGACGATTTCTTCACCCGCCTGCCCAAGGGGGCGATGAACTCGCGCCAGCTCGAAGCGCTGATCGCGGCGGGCGCCTTCGACCGTCTCGAGCCCAATCGCGGCCAGCTGGCCGAGAACACCGAACTGCTGCTGGCGGTCGCCGATGCCGCGATCCGCGAGCGTGCCAGTGGGCAGGAAGGCCTGTTCGGCGGCGACGACAATGCCAACGACGCCATCCGCATGAAGGATGCGGAAGACTGGCCGCGTGCCGAGCGCATGGCGAAGGAGCGCGAGACTTTCGGGTTCTACTTCTCCGCCCACCCGATCGAGGGTTTCCGCGATGTCGCCAGCGCCAATGGCGCACGCAGCTACGCCTCGCTGATGGAAGGCGGCGGGCCGAGTGGCGAAGGGCGCAGCAAGGCGGTGCTTGCCGCGATGGTGGAAGGCGCGAAGCGCGGGCAGACGCGGCGCGGCAAGGATTTCGTCCGCGTGGATTTCTCCGATCCGTCGGGGCAGTTCAGCGCCGCCTGCTTCGAGGAAAGCCTCGTGCCGCAATTCACCAAGTGGGCCGAGGAGAGCACCTGCGTCCTCCTGACGGTCGAGCTGGATTCGCCGTCGCCCGACGAGCCGCCGCGGGTCACCGTGCGCGGTGCCCGGCCGCTCACTCAGGTCTCCGGCGGGCAACGCATGCTCCTGACGCTCGACGTGGCAAGCGAGACCGCGCTCGGCGAACTCGCGCTCGCGCTGCGGCCCGGCCCGCCGGGCTATGGCGAGGTGCAGGTGCGGCTCATGTTGTCCGAAGCCGATCAGCCGGTCCTGCGGCTGGGGCATGACTACATGGTCGACGGCAAGCTTGCCGACGCGCTCGAAGCGATCGACGGGATCGCCAATATCGCGCTGGTCCCCAAAACCGGGCCGCAACTCCACCGCGCTGCCTGATTTTGCCCCGAAAGCCTTGCGGGCGCGCGCCATCCCGCGCATTCTCCCAGACAAACGGACACATAAGGGAGAGACGATGCTCGGAGCGATGCAAGACTGGGATCTGCTGATCACCCATGTCATCGATCATGCGGCGCGCGAAACACCGAACCGCGAGATCGTGACGCACTGGGGCGATGGCAGCGAGACGCGGACCGACTGGGCGGGCATCAGGCGCGATGCGCTCAAGATGGCGCAGGCGCTGGAAGCGCTCGGCATCAAGAAGGGCGACCGGGTTGCGAGCCTGGCGATGAACCACTCGCGCCACCTGGTCAGCTGGTACGGCGTCGCCGGGATGGGCGGGGTGCTCCACACGATCAACCCGCGCCTGTTCGAGGATCAGCTCGAATACATCGCCAACCACGCGGAAGACCGCGTGCTGATCTACGACGCGGCGTTTCAGCCGATCGTCGACAAGATGCGCGATCGCTGGACCAGCATAGAGCACTACATCTGCTACGATCCGCCGGAAGGCAGCGAGGTCACCGGGTTCGAGGGCTGGATCGGCGCGCAGGACGGGGACTACACTTGGGCGAAGGTCGACGAGCGCGACCCCTGCATGCTCTGCTATACCAGCGGGACGACCGGGAACCCGAAGGGCGTGCTCTACGAACATCGCTCCACGGTCCTGCATGCGCTCGCCGCGATCCAGCCGCCCGCGTTCAACTTCAACGCATCCTCGGTGATGCTGCCTGTGGTGCCGATGTTCCACGCGGCGAGCTGGGGCCTGCCCTTCGCGGGCGCAATGGCAGGAATCCGCTTCGTGTTCTCGGCGGTCAACGACCCCGGCGTGCTCTACGATCTGATGGAGCGCGAGGGCGTAACCGACAGCGCGGGCGTGCCGACCGTGTGGCTCGCGACCTTCCAGTACTGCGATGCGAACGACAAGCCGCTGCCGAAGCTTCGCGCGGCGACCATCGGCGGATCGGCCGCGCCCAAGTTCATGATCCGGCGGCTGATGGAGGCGGGGATTCGCGTCCAGCACGCCTGGGGCATGACCGAGACATCGCCCATCGGCACGCTGGGCGGGCCGACTTGGGACTGGGACAAGCTCTCGCTGGACGAACGCGTCGACCAGGCGGCGATGCAGGGGCGCCCGATCTTCGGCGTGGAGCTGCGCACGGTCGATCTCGATGACCCGACCAAGGTCTTGCCGCGCGATGGCGAGACCTCAGGCGCGCTGCAGATTCGTGGGCCCTGGGTCATCCGCCGCTACTTCAAGGCGGCGGAAGACGCGCTGACTCCGGACGGCTGGTTCGACACGGGCGATGTCGCGATCCTGCATCCCGATGGCACGATGCAGATCACCGACCGGACCAAGGACGTCATCAAGTCGGGCGGCGAATGGATCAGCTCGGTCGAGCTGGAGAACGCCGCTGCGGGCCACCCGGCCATCGCCGAAGCCGCCGCCATCGGCATGTACCACCCCAAGTGGGATGAGCGCCCGGTGCTGTTCTGCGTCAAGAAGGAAGGGCAGGAGGCTACTGCCCAGGACGTGATCGAGTATCTGCGCGATCATGTCGCGAAATGGTGGCTGCCCGACGCGGTGGAGTTCGTGGACGACATCCCCCACACCGCCACCGGGAAGATCAGCAAGAAGGACTTGCGCGATCGCTTCTCCGACTACCAGCTGCCAGAGGCGCAGCTGGCCGAAGCATCGCCAGCCGAGCCAGCGATGGCGGATGCCGCTCCAACGCCGGCCACCGAAGCGCAGAACGGCGAGACGGCGCCCGATGACGCGAGGAAGCGCGGCATTTTCGGGCGCATGTTCGGCAAGGACTGACGCGTGAACCCGCGCGCCATCCTTGCGGTCATGATCGGGCTGGGCCTCGCGATGGGGCTGTTCCTCGTCATGACCCTGTTGCTGAGCACGCTGCGCGGCGCGGATTTCCTGTCGCCGACCGTGCTCTCGATTCTCGGGCTCGGCTGCCTGCTGGTGGTCGCCCGCCCGGCCTGGGCGATTGCCGGGCGCATTCTCTCACCCAAAGAGTGACGCACATGACCAATTTCATCGATCCGAGCCGCGAGAACTTCGAGGCTTTCAAGGCCCTGCCGCGCGACCGGCCGATCCACATGCTCAACCTGCTGCTTTACCGCGACGAAGCCGATTATCCGGCCGGACATGAGCATGCGGGCAAGGGCTGGAGCGGACGCCGCGCTTACGAGGAATACGGGCGCACCAGCGGCCCGATCTTCGCCCGCGTCGGCGGCGGCATCGTGTGGCGCGGCACCTTCGAGACCATGGTCACCGGCCCGCACGAGCGGCGCTGGCACGATGGCTTCGTCGCGGCCTACCCAAACGCCGGAGCCTTCTTCGAGATGATCAAGGACCCGGACTACCAGCGGGCCGTCGTCAACCGCACCGCAGCGCTGGTCGACAGCCGCCTTGTGCGCTTCCAGCCGGGGGAGGGCGGCGGCACCTTCGGCTGAAACCGAAAGCCGGCGCAGGGTTGGCCTGACACACCTGACACAGTGTCCAAGGGGCGAAACTCCCCTCCCGTGGCGGGGCGGGGCGATTGCGGTGTATCGACATCTTCAAGGAGCGACTCTGGCAGTAGCCCGGTCGGTCCATGTAGGACAGCGCAGCCGCGCACATTGCGTCATGTCGAGAGAATCGCGCCCCGCGGCACCCGGCGCCTGGCGTCCACGCCGGATACGCGGCAAGGCACCGCGATCCAGCTAGAGCCGCTATGGGTGCCGCAGGGCGGCCGAGACGCTACTCGTAGAGATAGTCGAGGAAGCGCTCCATCGAGATGGCGAAAAGCCCGATCTGGTTGCGGTAGTTGTCCATCGTGATGCCACCATCCGCGATGATGTACATCCGCAGGGAAATCTCGCCATTGGGATCGACATAGGCCCGGCCGAAGTTCTGGCGGTAGTTATATTCGCTCACCGCCGCGGCGACCTCGGCGTCGGTCTTTCCTTCCTGGGCGAAGGTCGCGAGGATCGACGTGCCGAGGCAATTGCTCGCAGTCGCCTGGTCGTCGCAGGCCATCAGCAGGGCATCCGCCTTCAAGCCATTCGCGAATTCGACCGAAATATTGGGTACTCCCTCACGATCCCGATAGGTGGCCCCCAGTTCGCCGAGCGTCGACTTGAGGGCGCCGGTCGTAAAAGTCTCGAGCTGGCGATCGGCATCGTAGCCTTGTGCCTGGGCCATCCCGTTCATGCCGAGTGCCAGAGCCAGGCCGAGAAGTGCGGTACGCATCATGTCAGAATTCCCCCTGTTGTTGTTCCATTTCCCTCGTGGGGATACCCGCTGGTCGCCTGGCCGCAAGACCTGCTTTTCAAAGCAGTCTCATCTGGCCGCCGACCATTGGTGGGCGAAAACCTGAGCAATCGAGGATGAACTTCGCCTTACCGTCGCCGATCCCGGCCCGCTTGCAGGCGATGCGGAAGCGCGCACGAAACAGGTCCGCCCACACGCCGGTCGGCTTCAACCGGCTGAAGAAATCGGGGTCGTTGTCCTTTCCGTTGCGGATCGAGCGGACGATCGACATGACCTTGTCTTTCCGCTCCGGGAAATGCGTGGCGAGCCATTCGCGAAACAGCGGCGCGACCTCGTGCGGCAGGCGGAGCGGGATCCACCCGGCGCTGGTCACGCCAAGTTCGGCGGCGCGGGCGATAATCGCCTCCATCGCATCGTCGGTGATCGCGGGGATCACCGGCGCGATCGAACAATGGGTGGGCACGCCCGCGGCGACCAGCCTGCCGAGCGCCGCCAGCCGCTTTGCGGGGGAGGGCGCGCGTGGCTCTATCGTTGCGGAGAGTCGCGGGTCGAGCGAGGTGACCGAAATTGCCACCGCAATCAGGTTCTTGCGCGCCATTTCTTCGATCACGTCGAGGTCCGCCAGCACCCGGTCCGACTTGGTGGTGATGGTCACCGGGTGGCGTGCATCGAGACACACCTCCAGCACCTGCCGCGTGATCCGGTAGCGCGCCTCGATCGGCTGGTAGGGATCGGTATTGGTGCCCATGGCAATCGGGCGCGGCTGGTAACCCGGCTTGGCCAGCGTTTCGGCCAACAGCTTGGCTGCGTTCGGCTTGGCAAACAGCTTGCTTTCGAAATCGAGCCCCGGGGAGAGGTCGAGATAGGCGTGGGTGGGCCGCGCGAAGCAGTAGATGCAGCCATGCTCGCAGCCCCGGTAGGCGTTGATCGAACGGTCGAAGCCGATATCGGGCGACTGGTTGAAGCTGAGGATCGAGCGGGGCTTTTCCTCGGTGACTTCGGTGCGCAGCCTCGGCGCAGCTCCATCGACCGTCTCGCGCTCGTCACGCCAGTCTCCGTCGGCCTCGCGTTCGGGCAGGCCGAAGCGCGCGGATGCATCGCCGCTCTGCGCCCCGCGCCCTCTGACCGGCTTTTCGCGACTCGCTTCCATAAGGAGAACATAAGCGGAACAGATAATCCCGCAAGCGACAAATCAACCGAGCCACACCTGCAGGACTGCCGCGCCCAGCCACACTGCCAGCAGCAGGACCGATTCCCACCCGATCCCGGCGGGGCCCTGCTTTTCGCGCCGGAGCAAGCCGAGCAGGAGGATCGCGGTCATCGCGCAGACCAGCGCCATCCAGAACAGCGCGCGCTCGCCGATCGCATGGTAGATCGATCCGTCGCGGTAGGCGATGTCGCTCGCCGACACGAACAGCGCATCGAACATGTTGCCGCCGATGATGCCGCCGATGGCAAGTTGCAGCGCGCCGCGCCGGACCGCGGCAATGGTCGTGACCAGTTCGGGCAGCGAGGTTACGATCGCCGTGCCCAGCGCGCCGACCACGCCTTGCGAAATGCCCAGCTGGGCGCTGAGCGCAATTCCCGTCTCCCCGACCACATAGCCGCAGGCACCCACGATCAGCACGAGGCCTGCAAACAGGATCGCCAGCAGCGCGGTGGAGCGCGGATCGTCCTCCGGATCGTCCTCTTCGAGCCGCAGGCCCGGCGTCTTCTTGGGCCGCCACATCGGCTCGCGCCGGATGCTGTGCGCGGTGTGCAGGCCGATGAGGTAGACGGCGATCATCGCCGGGCTGATCGGATGGACGCCGTAGAAGGCTATTTCGGGCGCCGCATAGGCCATGACCGGCATGACCGAGAGCAGGATCAGCACGGTCGCCTGGCCGAGGTTCACCGTGCTGGCGCCGGCATGCTCCAGATTGACGTAGCGGTAGAATATGTCGGCGAGGGCGAGGAACATGGTCTGCGCGGCGATACCGCCCAGCGCGTTGGACACGGCCAGCTCGGGCGCACCGCCCGCTGCCGTGGTGATCGAGGTGACGATCCCCGAAATGCTGGTCCCCGCGCCGAGCAGAACCGCGCCCATCAGCGCTTCGCCGAGCCCGGTGCGGTCGGCCAGCACGTCCGCGATTCCGGCCATCTTGCTGCCGAAAAAGGCGATCAGCAGCGCGCTCGCACCGAACAGAACGCCTGTCCAGGCGAGCGGAAGGGTCTGGATATCGGGCATGGGGCCTGCTCTCAGAGCGCCCCCACGCGGCTATCGTTCCAGCAAGCGGGGCATCAGCTCGACGAAGTTGCAGGGCCGGTGGCGGCTGTCGAGCTGATCCTTCAGGATCCGGTCCCACCCGTCCTTCACCGCGCCATTGGAGCCGGGCAGGGCGAAGATGAAGGTGTCGCCCGCCAGCACCGCGCAGGCGCGGCTCTGCACGGTCGAGGTGCCGATGCTCTCGTAGCTGATCCAGCGGAACAGCTCGCCGAAACCGGGAATGTCCTTGTCCTTCACCCGGTCGAGCGCTTCGGGCGTGACATCGCGCCCGGTCAGGCCGGTGCCGCCGGTGGTGATGACCGCGTCGACCTGTTTGCTGGCGATGAACCGGCGCAGCACGTCGTAGATTTCGGCGGCATCGTCGGGGCAGATCGTGCGCTCGACAAGCGTGTGCCCCGCCTCGCGTACTCGCGCCTCGAGGAGGTCGCCCGAGCTATCCGTCGAGGCATCGCGCGTGTCCGAAACGGTCACGATGGCGATGCCGATGGGCAGGAACGCGCGGGTCTCGGTGGTGCCCATCAGCGGCTGGTGAAGCGCTGGTTTGCCGGGCCCGCTTCGGGGAAGCCCGGCCAGCGGTTCATCGCCAGCGCCTGCCTGCTGGGCGAGGGCGCCGCCGCTTGCCGCTCGTACATCCAGTAGTTGCGGGTGACGATCGCGACGTATCCGCGCGTTTCCCAGTAGGGGATCGATTCCATGTAGAGCAGCGGATCGCCCTGGTCGCGGACCTCGCTATTCCACCGGCCCACGGGGGTCAGCCCGGCATTATAGGCAGCCATGATCTTGGGCAGTTTGCCTTCGGTATAGGGGTGGTCGCGCAGCATCTGGAGGTGCCGCTGGCCGAAGGCGAGATTGATGTCGGGCTGCGAGAGATCGCGGGCATTGCCGCTGACGCCCAGCGCGCGCGAATGGTCCTGCGCGGCGGCGGGCATGATCTGCATCAGCCCGCGTGCACCCGCCGGGCTCACCACCTTGGCGCGGAAATTCGATTCCTGCAGCGCGTGGGCATAGGCCAGCGCGGGGTCGACCTGCCAGCCGGTGACCGGAGCCCACCGTGCGACCGGGAAGCGCAGCGCCGGATCGGGCCTGCCGCCGCGCGGGGCATTGTGCGCCATCCACAGCTGGGTGGAGGGCAGGCCAAGCTCGCGCGCGAGGCGCGAGAGCGCGGTAAACTGCGACGGATCGCCGATGCGTGCCTGGTGCCGCAACACCTCGTCGGCGAGATCGTCGCGCCCGAGCTGCGCCAGCGCCACCGCGGCGCGCACGTTTTCCTCGCCGCTCAGCAGACGCCAGTCGGCCTCATTGAGGTCGGGTGTCTCGCCCGCACGCGGCAGCAGCTGGCCGAGCTGTTCGCGGGCGAGCATGCCGTAAAGCGTCTCGTCCATCATCGCCGCGCCGCGAAGCTTCTCCGCCGCCTTTTCCGGCTGGCGACAGCGGACGTAGGATCGGCTCGCCCAATAGTAGCTCGCTGCGGAAAGCTCGGGGTTGATCGCGGTCGCGGCGGCCCGGTCGAACCCGTCGGCGGCGGTCTCGCAATCGCCCATCCGCCAGGCGGCGAGGCCGATCACCCAGTCGCCCTCGGGCACCCACGGCCCGCTGCCTTCGCGCACGGTGCGTGCCATGGCGAGCGCCGCGGCATCGTCATTCTCGATATAGTAGCTCCACGCCACGCGGCGGCGCCATTCGGCCCGCGCCTCGCTGCTCAGCCCAGCGTCCACCCCGTCGAGCAGCACGCGCGCCCCCGAAGGGTCGTCATTGCTGATCCGGTCGAGGATCGCGGCCCTGATGTCGCGCGGCATGGTGCCGTCGTCGATATCGCGCGGCAGGATGCGCTTGCTGGCATAGCCCTGCGGCAGGAAGCTCTGTTCGGGCGGCAGGTAGGGCGCGCTCATCAGCCCGCGCTTCGAGGCGAGGTCTGTGATCTGCTGCGCCTGAGGCAGGCGGATGCCCTTGGCGAGCCATTCCTGCAGCCGGGGCAGTTCGATCCGCGGGCTGTTCGCGTCGAGATAATATTCGGCGAGGGCGACCAGCTTGAGCGGTTCGTCGGGCCGCTGGGCGAGCAGGCGTTCGACCTCGCTCCAGTTGCCCGCATCGAGCGCGGCGAAAACCTGCGCGTAGAAGCGCTTGTCGCCGTCGCTCAGAACCTGCGGGATATTGGGGTTGGCGGCACGCTCGCGGAAATAGTCCGCCGCGGTTTGCTGCGCGAGGGCCGGGGCTGCGGCGGTGATCGTGGCCAGCCCGGCGGCAAGCGAGAGAATAATGCGTTTCATGAAGAGCTGTGGTTCCAGTCGAGCCAGCGGGTCCATGTCTGAGCGCGCTTGGCCGGATCGCGCAATAATGTCGGCACATCCGGCATTGCGAAAGTCGCAACCTTACCAGCGGCGGTTTCGATTGTGGTTAACGCGCGCGGATCCTGCGCCGTCTCGTGCGCGAGGAGCGACCAAACGCGCTCTCCGCAGACGATGAGACGATCCGGTGCGACCAATCCGATGTGGTGGAGCAAAAGCTTGCCATATCCGGCGCTTGCGATTGCCCGCCAGTCGGGCCGCAGAGTGTGGCGCGGGAGCACGCTGGCGACGTAGGCCGCGTCATCCGCCACGCCCATGGCGCGCAGCATGTTGGTGGCGAGCGTTCCGGCGCGGCCCTGAAGCAAAGCATCGCGATCGTCTTCCTGCGGCTTGTCGAGGATCAGCATCGCGCTGGCACCGGCTGCGCCGCGCGGCGGCACGCGCGGGTAGGCGCCCGGCGGATCGAGCATCTCGCTTTCCATCCACCATTTTTGGAATGCGGCAAGATCGCCGGGCCATTGCGCCGGGTCGCCGGGATGCGCGCTGTCGCTCGCCTGCTCGAGGAAGCGCGAGAGAGCGCCCTGCTGGCGTGCGGGCACGGCTGTTGTGGCAGGTGACGCGGTGGCCCCCTTTTCCGCAGGGGCAACGGGGGCTTCCGCCTCGGCCTGGCGCGTGCGCAGCCAGCTCCCGGGCTCGTCTTCGACATGTTCGAGGACACCCGCTTCGCGCCACCAGTCGAGGCTGGCGACGTAGGCTTCGCGCAGGCTTTCGGCGTTGGAGGAAACTTCGGCCATTCCGAGGCAGGTCTTGACCTGTGGCGCGCAGCCAATCAAGTCGTTAGGCCAAATCTACAGCCAGCCCTGATGGCCTGCAAATGGCGTATCGGCGCGCTTCCGGTGCTCTCGACCCGCAAGGTCGCCGTGCTCCGGGTCACGCCAGTCCACCATTTTCATCGCATCATCGTCTGGTTGCAGAAGGCTTGGGGTAGCGACCCTGGATGCAAACACTGCCGGGAAAGGGCTGTTGGGGCTTATGAGTGAACGTGAATCGATGCCGTGCGACGTGCTGGTCGTTGGTGGCGGGCCCGCCGGGCTTGCCGCAGCGATCCGCCTCAAGCAGATCAACGAGGAACTCGAAGTCGTCGTGCTCGAGAAAGGCTCGGAGATCGGGGCCCACATCCTTTCGGGCGTGGTTCACGATCCCAAGGCGCTGACCGAGCTGTTCCCCGACTGGAAGGACATGGATTGCCCGATCGGCGAGACGCCGGTGACCGACAACTGGCACTGGGTGCTGCGCAAGAACGGCAAGTTCGCGATGCCGCACATCGCCATGCCCCCGCTGATGAGCAACAAGGGCAATTACGCGGGCAGCCTCGCCAACCTGACCCGCTGGCTGGGCGAGCAGGCCGAAGGCATGGGCGTGATGGTGTTCCCCGGCTTCCCCGCGGCGGAGATTCTCTACGATGACAGCGGCGCGGTGGCTGGTGTGGCGACCGCCGACATGGGCATCGCCGCCGACGGATCGAAGAAGGACGACTGGCAGCCGGGCATGGAAATCCATGCCAAGTATACCTTGTTCGCCGAGGGCGCGCGCGGCAGCCTGACCAAGCAGCTCAAGGCGAAATACGACCTCGAAAAGGATTGCCAGCCGCAGACCTATGGCCTCGGCATGAAGGAATTGTGGGAAATAGACCCGGACAAGCACGTGCCGGGCCGCGTGATCCACACGCAAGGCTGGCCGCTCGATAACGACAGCTGGGGCGGCGGCTTCCTCTACCACATTTCGGACAACCAGGTGGCGCTCGGTTTCGTGGTCGCGCTCGACTACGCCAACCCGTACCTCTCGCCCTACCAGGAATTCCAGCGCTGGAAGCACCACCCCGAGATCAAGGCAATCATCGAAGGCGGCAAGCGCGTGGCCTATGGCGCGCGCGTCATCAACGAAGGCGGCTGGCAGAGCGTGCCCAAGCTCGCTTTCCCCGGCGGTGCGCTGGTCGGCTGCTCGGCAGGCTTCGTCAACGTGCCCCGGATCAAGGGTAGCCACACCGCGATGAAGAGCGGGATGCTGGCCGCCGAGAGCGTCGCGGCGGCGATAGCGGCGGGCAAGGAGCATACCCAGCTCGACGAATATGACGAGGCGGTGCGCGACAGCTGGATCGCGACCGAGCTCAAGAAGGTGAAGAACGCGCAGCCCGCAATCGCCAAGCTGGGCGGCGATCTCGGTACCATTCTCGCCGGGGCCGACATGTGGATGCGCACGCTGGGCATCGGCCTGCCGTTCACCCTGAAGCACACGCCCGACTACCAGCACACGGGCCGGGCGGACCTCTACGAACCGATCCAGTACCCCAAGCCCGATGGCGAGATCAGCTTCGACCGCCTGACGAGTGTGGCCTACAGCTTCACCAACCATGCGGAAGACCAGCCCTGCCACCTCAAGGTGAAGGACATGGAGCTGCAGAAGGAAAGCGAGCTGAAGGTCTATGCCGGGCTTTCGCAGCGTTACTGCCCCGCAGGCGTCTACGAATGGGTCGAGGACGAGGATACGGGCGAGGAGAAGTTCGTCATCAACTCGCAGAACTGCGTCCACTGCAAGACCTGCGACATCAAGGATCCGAACCAGAACATCGTCTGGACCGTGCCCGAAGGCGGCGGCGGGCCGAACTATCCGAATATGTGATGGCGGATCATCCTCCCCCGTGGGGGAGGGGGACCATCCGCAGGATGGTGGAGGGGGCGTCTCGTGATTACCGGAAGCCGGGGCACCGTTAAGCTCGCTCGCAAACTGCGCGGTGATATGTCGCTTCCGGAGGTGATCTTGTGGCGGGAACTCCGCAGGCGCCCCAACGGCTTCAAGTTTCGCCGCCAGCATCCGGCAGGAAAGTACGTGCTCGATTTCTATTGCGCTGCGCTGCGGCTGGCGGTCGAAGTGGATGGCGCCGCGCATGATAGAAAAGCCGCTGTCGCGCGGGATGCCGCGCGCTCTGCTTGGCTGCGCAGTCATGGTATCGTGACTACGCGGATTCCGGCGGCAACGGTGCTTGAAGATGTCGAACCAGTCATTGGCCGGATCGTGGAGATTTGCCGCGAACGTCAGGCTGTTCTGACCGTGCCCCTCCACCAGACTGCGTCTGGTCCCCCTCCCCGTGCCGGGGAGGATTAAGTGCGCGAGACCGCCTATGCCAAGCTCAACCTTGCGCTGCATGTCCGCGCGCGGCGCGATGACGGGTATCACGAACTCGAAACGCTGTTCGCCTTTTGCGAGCATGGCGATGTGCTGAGCGCACAGCCTGCCGGGCGCGACGAGGTGCGCGTGGTGGGCGAATTTGGCGGCAATGTCGGCGATCCGGGTGACAACCTCGTCGCACGGGCGCTGAGCGCCCTGCCGCATCCCGACGGCCTCTCCGTCACCCTCGAAAAGAACCTCCCCGTCGCGGCGGGGCTGGGCGGGGGCTCCGCAGACGCTGGCGCGGTGTTCCGGCTGGTCGAGCGTCTTCACGGCCTGCCCGAGGACTGGCAGACCCGCGCGCTGAAACTTGGCGCGGACGTGCCCGCCTGCGTCCGAAGCGAAATGGCGGTCGGGCGCGGAGTGGGGGAAGACCTCGCACCGCTCGACAACGACCTTGACGGAACGCCCGTGCTGCTCGTGAACCCGCGCGTCGCGCTCTCGACCGGGCCGGTGTTCAAGGCGTGGGACGGCAAGGATCGCGGGGCCCTGCCCGAAGGCACGGCGCGCGAAATCGCGTTACAGGGCCGCAACGATCTCCAAGCGCCCGCAATCGCGATCTGCCCGATCATCGCCGATGTGCTCGATGCTTTGCGCGAGACCGCCCCCATGCTCGCCCGCATGTCCGGCTCGGGCGCGACCTGCTTTGCGCTCTACCCAGACATCGCAAGTCGCGACGACGCCGCAGGCGCCATCGCCCGAAAACACCCGGACTGGTGGCAGATGGCGAGCGCTCTTAGATAGGGGCGCATGAACGCCCCCCATCCCCCCTTCATCCGCGTCGGTACGCCGCAGCGCGGCGGCACCATCGCCGTGGCCGACCATGCCAGCAACCTTGTGCCGGACGATATCGAGCTCGGCATCCCCGAAGAGCTGATGGAGCGGCACATTGCGGTCGATATCGGCACCGCGGGCGTCGCCAACCGCCTTGCGCGCAAGCACGGCATCGCGGCGCATATCGCCAATGTCAGCCGCCTCGTCATCGACCTTCACCGCAACGAGGGCGACGATGGCCTGGTCGTCCAGACCAGCGACGGGCACACGATCCCCGGCAATATCGGCGCGAATGTGGAGCGGCGGATCGCGCGCTATCACCGCCCCTATCACGAGGCGTTCGCGCAAATGGTTGCCGAGGCGCGGCCCTCGCTGATCCTTGCGATCCACAGCTTCACGCCGGTCATGAAATCGACCGGGGAGAAGCGCCCGTGGGATGTCGGTCTGCTCTACAATCAGGACGATTCCGCCGCGCGCGTCGCGATCGACGCCTTTGCCGAGATGGGCTTCACCGTGGGCGACAACGAGCCCTATTCGGGCAAACAGCTGAACGCGACGATGGACCGCCATGCCGAGGCCAACGGCATCCCCTACCTCACCATCGAGGTGCGGCAGGATCTCGTCACCTTGCCCAGCCATCAGGCCGTGTGGGCGGATCGCATCGCGCAGGTGGCGGAGCAGGTGCAGGCGGCGCTGGCAACCTGATGATTACCTTTTCGCGCTAGGTCTTGCCGCTCTCCGGGTCGCAGGAGACGATCGAGACGCGGGTTGGGAAAGGCCATGTGGATGCGAATTGCGGGAGCACTTGCCGTGTCGGCGCTCGCATTCGCCATGGTCACCTGCGGGGGCGATGGCGCCACCAATGCAGGCAACCCGCCGGACACCGGCGGGGTGCCTCCCAATCCGACCCCAAGCCCCTCCGGGACCGCTCCAGCCGATAGCCAGAGCATCGCCTGCGCGCTGAACGGCGCGTCGGACTTCGACAGCACCTGTTCTGTCGAGCGGAGCGAGATCGACGGCGCGACGCTGCTTGCGGTGTTCCACCCGGACGGCGGATTCCGCCGGTTCGAGGTGATGAGCGACGGATCGGGTCTCTCAGCGGTTGCGGGCGCGGACGTGGTGGCGCAAACGCTGCAGGGTGACATCCTCGAAATCGCCATCGCCACGAACCGCTACCGATTCCCTGCCGACGTCCGGTGATCCTGCGTCGCAGGTTCTGACAGTTGCACGGATGCGCGCCGCCGAGGCCGCGCTCTACGATGTTGGGGTCGAGGAATGGGCGCTGATGAGCCTGGCCGGGCATGGCGCGGCGGACTGGATCGCGCGAGTATGCGCGGGCGGCCCGGTGACGGTGCTGTGCGGGCCGGGGAACAACGGCGGCGATGGCTACGTCGCGGCAGCGGCGCTGGCGGCGCGCGGCATCCCCGTGCGGGTCGTCGCGCCGATCGAGCCGAAGACCGAACTGGCCCGGCGCGCGGCCGACGGCTTCGCTGGTGACGTGTCTGCGAGCGCCGAGGGCCATTCGGGCGCGGTCTTCGTCGATGCCCTGTTCGGAATCGGCCTGACGCGCCCTCTTTCGCAGGAATTCCTGACGCTGATGACCGATCTGGACCGCGCGCATCACCGCGCGGTCGCGCTCGACGTGCCGAGCGGTGTGGATGCGGACACTGGCGATGGGCCCGAGGGTCTGCCCGGCTTCGACCTGACGCTGGCCTTCGGCGCATGGAAGCCCGCCCATTTCACCGGCGCATCGCTCGGATGCATCGGCACGGCACGGCTGGTCGACATCGGCGTGCCCGACCGGGGCGCCACCATGCATCTTTCGCCGCCACCGCGCGTCGCCGCCCCCGCATTCGCCGCGCATAAGTATTCGCGCGGCCTCGTCGCGGTGGTCGGTGGAGCAATGCCGGGCGCAAGCCTGCTTGCGGCGCGCGCCTGCGCGCTGGCGGGTGCGGGCTACGTCAAATGGATGAGCGCGCACGACCATCCCGGCCATCCGCCCGATCTGGTGAAGGACGATGCGCCGCTGGGCGATGCCCTGTCGGACGATCGCATTTCCGCGCTGCTGCTCGGGCCGGGGCTGGGGCGCGACGAGGCTGCGCGCGAGCGGCTGCAGACGGTGCTGGGGGCGGGCAAGCCGCTGGTGCTCGATGCCGATGCGCTGCACCTGCTGCGGCCCGACATGCTGCCCGACGAAGCACCGCCGATCCTGCTGACGCCGCACGAGGGCGAACTGGCGCGGCTGTGCGAGGCGTTCGACGTGGAGGGCGCGACCAAGCGCGAGCGCGCTGTGGCGCTGTCCGAACGGACAGGCTGCGCGGTGCTCGCCAAGGGCGCCGATACGCTGTTGGCGACGGGCGATGAGGTCCGCTTCTTTCGCCCCTCCTCGCGTTGGCTCTCGGTCGCGGGCAGCGGCGACGTGCTCGCCGGGCTGTGTGCCGCGCGCCTCGCCGTGACCGGAGAGGTCATGCGGGCGGCTTGCGAGGCGGTCCATCTCCATGGCCGCGCCGCGCGCCATGCCGGGCCGGGGTTCACCGCCGCGATGCTCGCCGAGGCGGTTCATCCGGCGCTGGCGGAGTTCCTGTGAGCGAGACGATTATCCGCATCGCGGCCAAGGGCGACGGGCTGACGGCGAGTGGACGCCATGTCGCGGGCGGCGTGCCCGGGGACGCGGTCGAGCCGGACGGAACGCTTGTCCCCGGGCCGCATCATGTCGACCCTCCCTGTCGGCATTTCCCGCAATGCGGGGGTTGCCAGTTGCAGCATGCGGACGAAGTGGCGCTGGCGCAATTCGTCAGCGACCGGGTGACCTTTGCCGCCGAATCGCAAGGTCTCGTGCCTGAGACGCTCGCGCCGCCGCACCTCTCGCCGCCGCGCAGCCGCCGTCGGGCGACGCTCCACGCGGCGCGGCTGGGAAAGAAAACCGTCATCGGGTTTCGCGAGGGCGGATCGCACCGGATCGTCGACATGGCGGAATGCCATATCCTCCATCCCCGGCTGTTCGCGCTGGTCGCCCCCTTGCGCCAGTTGCTGACGGCGTGGCCCGGCAGGCTCGCCGCCGACATCCAGCTCACGCTGATCGATCAGGGCGTGGCGGCCGAGATCAAGGGGATTTCGGCGGAAAACCTCGCCCAGACCGAAGCCCTGCTCGATTTCGCGCGCGACCAGTCGCTTGCGCGGCTCTCGATCGACGAGGGCTTCGGGCCTGAGCCCGTGTGGGAGCCCGAACCGGCGACCGTTACGCTCGGCGGCGTGCCGGTGGGCTTCCCGCATGGCGCGTTTCTCCAGCCGACCGGGGATGGCGAGGCGGCCTTGCTTTCCGCCGCGCGCGACTGGTGCGAAGGCCACGGCGTTGTGGCGGACCTCTTTGCGGGGCTGGGCACCTTCGCCTTCGGCCTCGCCGGATCGACCAAGGTGCTGGCGGCCGAAGCCGACCGCGCGGCGCATCTCGCCTGTCAGGCAGCCGCGCGGGGCTCGGGCAAGCCGGTCCATGCGCTGCATCGCGATCTGTTCCGCGATCCTCTGACGCCCGAGGAAATCTCCAGGTTCGGCTGCATCCTGCTCGATCCGCCTCGCGCGGGGGCGCGCAACCAGGCCGATGCGATTGCGCAGAGCACGGTGGCACGCGTGGCCTATGTCAGCTGCAATCCGCAAAGCTGGGCGCGCGATGCGCGGCGGCTGGCCGATGGGGGCTTCCGGCTCGCGGAGCTGCGCCCGGTCGGCCAGTTCCGCTGGTCGACCCATGTCGAACTGGCGAGCCTGTTCCTGCGCGACTAGGTGCGCAGCGCTTCCAGAACCTTCGTTTCCAGCCACTCGCGCGCCAGTGGCTCGACGAAGGCGTGGCTGGCGTTTGCGCAGCGCGATACGCGCGGGTCGTCCTTCGGCCATGCGCCCTCGAAGACCTGCGCAGTACGGTCGGCGCTCGCCAGCAGAATCCGGACCGGGCCATCGAATGTATCGAGAGCCACCCGCATGCGGGTCGCCAGATCGCCGGCGGGCGGGGCAGGGCGGATCGCGCGGACCAGCCCGCCGCCCAGCTTGCGCAGGTTCACCCCGCCGCGCAGCAGCCGGGCGACCTCGCGCGGATTGCCGAGCTTTTGCAGGTAACGCGCGCGGATTGCCTGCGGGGGCGGCGTATCGTCGTCCTCGTCCTCGATGGTCCAAGGATTGCTGAGGACAAGGCCGTCGCAGCCCGCGCCGCCCGCCAGCATCAGCGCGCTCGCGGCGTCGCAATTGCCCAGCGCGACCACGCGGTTGATTTGCGGGGCGATGGCCCGGAAGGCTTCGAGGGCGGCGCGGATATCGGGCGCGGAATGCTCGAAGCCCAGATTCTCGCCCTCGCTGTCTCCCACGCCGCGCCGGTCGTAGCGGAACACGGGAAAGCCGCGCTTCGCGATGGTCTGCGCCAGCCGCGCCTGACCGCGAAAGGCGCCCGAACGGATTTCATTCCCACCGCTCACGAGCAGCAGCCCGGTCGTGAGCGGCGCGGTGTCGAGTGTCGCGGCAAGGGTGCTGCCCTCGCAGTGGAAGGTGAGGTGGAGCCGCTTCATTCGGGCTGCCTCATGGCCACGGCGATGACGGCGGCGAGCGCATCGGCCTGATCCGCATCGAAATCGGGCTCGGCACGCAGCCATGGCGGGCGACCGCCGACGGTTTCCTGCTCGATCACCGAGACGCCATCCTCGCGCGGCGGCAGTTCGGCGGCTTCGAGGGCGGAGAACATCTCCGGGCCGATCTGCCAGCCCGCGAGCGTGACGCCCTCGGCACGGCCCCTGGTCTCGATCTCCTCGCGGGTTTCCTCATTGCCCGCTTCCTTGCTCGCGATCAGCCTAGCGCGGACCATGGCGCGCAGGGTCTTCGGCCCCTCTTGCGGGGCATAGTCCCAGCCGGGGAGTCCGTCAGGCCGCAGAAGCGCGCCGCCACGGACCGTCAGCACGCCGGTCGCCCGGAAATGCGCAGCGGCCGCAGCCGTGCCCGTGCGCCAGTTTTCCAATGTCTGCCGGGCGAGCGGGGCGAGGCTTTCGTTGGTGCCCGGCAGATCGGGCAGCACGCCGTCGATCCCCGCCGCATCGAGCCGCCGCAGCATCTCGACCAGCAGGCGGCGCAGCTTGTTCGCTTCGTCGAACAGGGGAGGGATGACCATCAGGCGCATGTCCCGCCCGCGATCGAAGACCAGCGCAGCCTCGGTGCGCGTGTCGCCACCGGGAGCGGGGCACGGCCACTCGACGAACTTGAAGGGCGTGCTCACGTCCCGGCCATGCTAGCGGGTCGCGGTCTTCGCCTCGGCGAGGGCGAGGAGGCCGCCATAGGTTTCGAGATGGTCGCCGTCGATCTCGTCATCCTCGATGATGATGTCGAAGCGGTCTTCCATCTCGGTCAGCAGGTCGGCGACCGCCTGGCTGTCCAGTTCGGGCAGATGGCCGAACAGGCCGCTGTCGGGCGTCAGCGCCGCGGTCCGCTCTGCGGACAGGCCGAGCACGTCGCGCAGGATCGCGCGCAAGTTCGCGTCGATCTCGCTCCGGGCGGGGCCGGACGGGTTGGCTGGCATGGATGTCTGCGCGGTCATGAATACCGATCGGTTGCCGGAAAATTGGCGGTTGCCCTAACGCCGCGCCTTCGCGCTGGCAAGAAGGGCCCTGGCCCAGCGTTTTAGGAGCGGTGCCCATGCGGCGGGCTGGCGCGGGTCGAGCGCGTCGAGCATGAAGCGCGGGCGCACCTCCTCCATCCAGTCGCGCTTGTAGCCATCGCTGCCGGTGCCGAAGTCGATCAGCTCCACCCGGTCGCGATCGATCACATGCCCGAACAGCGCGGCGGACAGCGTCGTGCCGGGCGAGATCGGCTTGGCGCTTTCGAGGTGCGCGAGCTTGTGGATGTAGGCGGTGCCGTTCTCGACCGTCCAGAACTGCGCCGCGACAGGCTTGCCATCGGCGCGTGCAACGCCAAGCCGGATGCGCCCGGCAGCACCTTCGGCCTCGGCGAAGCGCCGCAGCAGACCGGGTTCGTCCTCGCTCGGCTTCCAGCTTTGCGCGTAGATATCTTCGTAGCTTTTCCAGATACCTGGATCGAAATGCTCGACAATTTCGACCTCGACCTTCTTTGCCTTGCGCTTGAAGGTGGTACGCATGCGACCGGGGCGGCTCGCCCAGTATTCGGCGAAACTGCGACCGTTGACTGGCAGCACGTGGTTTTCGTCGCACTGCGTCAGCGAGACCGCCCATCCGGCCTTGCGAAAGGCATGCGCAAGGCGGGTGGCCGAGCCATCCTCGTCGGGAAGGGGCCACAGCGTCACGCGCGGGGCCGCGCGCTTGAGGTCGCGGGCAAGCTGTTCGAGCACGGCGTCGCCTGCCGCTCCCTCTGTCACCAGCGGTCGCCAGGTGAAGGCGTACCAGTTGCGCAGCGCCTCGACCCGGCCGTCGACCCGGTTCAGCGCGAGGCTGGCCGTCGCACCGCCGCGCGTCGCGCTTTCCGTGAAGGCGCCGGGGCGCGACTCGGCCAGCAGCGCGAACCATTCGGGCCGGTCGAAAGGCGATTCATGCGCGGGCTCACAGGCTTGGTTACCTGCAGCTTGCACAATGGTAACCTCCTTGTGATAGCCACCCGTCTCTGCGTTCACGAGGCCGATACTCCCATCCATGACCCAGCCCGACCCGACCCCTTACCCCCTCGATCATCTTGTCGAGCGTGGCGCGGACACGGACCCGGCGCTGGTCCTTCGTGACGGCACCCTTACCTATGCGGACTTAAAAAGCCGTGTCGGTCAGCTGGCGGCATGGCTTCGGGCGCAGGTGGGCGAGCCGGGCGCGCGCGTGGCCACATGGGGCGCGAAGAGCGAGCTGACCTGCCTCCTGCCGCTCGCCGCGCCGCGAGCGGGGTTGGTCCATGTGCCGGTCAACCCGATGCTCAAGCGCGCACAGGTCGCGCATATTCTGGCCGACAGCGGCGCTTCGCTGCTGGTGGGCACGCCTGCGCGGCTGGCGACGCTGGAGGAGGGCGATGTGCCCGGCGGATGTACGGTGGTGGAAGAAGCGGCGGCGCTGGAGGCTTCGCGCGCCTGCGACCCGCTACCCTCGTCCGATGCGAACCCGGATGACCTCGCAGCGATCCTCTACACCTCGGGTTCGACCGGCAAGCCCAAGGGTGTGGTGCTGAGCCATGCGAACATGTGGCTGGGCGCGGTCAGCGTGGCGCATTACCTGAAGCTTGCAAGCGACGACGTGATCCTGGCGGTACTGCCGCTCGCTTTCGATTACGGCCAGAACCAGCTGCTTTCGGCATGGTATGCGGGCGGGAGCGTTGCGCCGCTCGACTATCTGATGCCCCGCGACGTCACCAAGGCGGTGGCGAAGCACTGTGCCACCACGCTCGCCGCCGTGCCGCCGCTTTGGCGTCAGCTGGTCGAGGCGAAGTGGGAGAATGGCGCGGGCGACAGTCTCAAGCGGCTGACCAATTCGGGCGGCGCGCTGACGCCGGACCTGATCGACGCGATGCGCGAAACCTGGCCGCAGGCGGCTATTTATCCGATGTACGGCCTGACCGAAGCGTTCCGGTCGACCTTCCTCGATCCCGCGCTGGTCGCCACCCACCCGACCTCGATGGGGCGGGCCGTGCCCTTTGCCGAGGTGCTGGTGGTAAACGGGGCGGGCGGCCCCGCCGCACCGGGCGAGGAGGGCGAGCTGGTCCATTGCGGGCCGCTGGTCGCGCAAGGCTACTGGCAGGACGAGGTGCGTACTGCCGAGCGCTACAAGCCCGCGCCCGCGCACTCCGAATATGGCGGCACCGCAGTCTGGTCGGGCGACTACGTTCGCCGCGACGAGGACGGATTGCTCTATTTCGTCGGTCGGCGCGACGCGATGATCAAGAGCGCGGGCAACCGGATCAGCCCGCAGGAAATCGAGGATGCGGCGCTCGCCACCGGGCTTGTCGCCGAGGCGGTGGCTTTCGGCGTTCCCGACGCAAAGCTGGGGCAGGCGGTGCATCTTGTAGTGCGCGGCGCGGACAGCGACGAAGCGCGCGAGGCGCTGGTCGCAGCCCTGAAACGCGACCTGCCCAATTTCATGCAGCCCCGCGATATCGAATGGCGCGAGGCGCTGCCGATCAACCCCAATGGCAAGATCGACCGGACCGCGCTGTTCCGGGAGATTTCGGAAAGGGCTGCCGCATGAGCCGCCGCGACCCCGCAGCTGCGAAGCCGCTCGGTCCGATCCCTGCGGGGTTCGAGACCATCGACGGCGAACTTGCCATCGGCGGGCGCACGGCGAGCGATCTGGTGGCAGAGGCAGGCGATACCCCGCTCTTCGTCTATTCGCGCGCGATGATGGACGCGCGGATGGCGCAGTTGCGCGCGGCGATGCCCGAAAGCCTCGCGATCCACTATGCCGTGAAGGCCAACCCGCACCCCGATGTGATCGCCCACATGGCCGGGCTTGTCGACGGGTTCGATCTCGCCTCGGGGGGCGAGCTGGACATCCTGCAAGGCGTGGGGATCGACGGGGCGCACATCAGCTTCGCCGGGCCCGGCAAGCGCCCGCGCGAGATCCGCGCTGCGATTGCGGCGGGCGTGACGCTCAATTGCGAGAGCGAGACCGAGGCCGCGCGCGCGCTCGAAATCGGCAAGGAACTGGGCATCCAGCCCAAAGTCGCGGTGCGGGTGAATCCCGATTTCGACATGCGCGGATCGGGGATGAAAATGGGCGGCGGGGCCAAGCAATTCGGCCTCGATGCGGCCCGCGTGCCCGCGCTGATCGCCACGCTGATCGAGGGCGGGGCAGAGTGGCGCGGCCTGCACATCTACACCGGCAGCCAGGCGCTCGAAGCCGATGCGGTGATCGAGACGCAAGGCGGCGTGCTCGACCTTGCGGCGCGGATCGCGCGCGAAGTCGGCCAGCCATGCCCCGCGCTCAATCTGGGCGGTGGCTTCGGCATCCCCTATTTCGCCGGCAACGAGCCGCTCGACATCCACGCCATCGGCGCGGCGCTGGACGAGCGCTTCGCGAAGCTGCCCGACGAACTTTGCGAAACCGAGATGGCGATCGAGCTGGGGCGCTATCTGGTAGGCGAGGCGGGCGTGTATCTCACGCGGATCGTCGACCGGAAGGAAAGCCACGGAGAGATTTTTCTCATCACCGATGGCGGGCTCCACCACCAGCTTGCCGCATCGGGCAATTTCGGCGCGGTGGTCAGGCGCAATTACCCGCTTGCAATCGCCACGAGGTTTGCCGACCAACCCGTTGAAATCGCTAATGTCGTCGGGTGTCTTTGCACTCCGCTCGACAGGCTGGCCGACCGCGCCGAACTGCCGCGTGCGGAAATCGGCGATCTGGTCGCGGTGTTTTGCGCCGGGGCCTACGGGGCCAGCGCAAGCCCGATGCATTTCCTTGGCCAGGGGCCCGCGTTGGAGATGCTGGTTTAGCGATAGAAGGAGCCCGCCTCCGTTCGTGGTGAGCTTGTCGAACCGCGAACGCAGCGCAGCGTTCGCGGTTCGACGGGCTCAGGACGAACGGTGTTGGAACATCTCTCGTTAACTTCCGGCGTGTCCGCGTCCCGCTGCGGGACCCGGGCAAGACAAGTGCCTTAGCTAACGGGATATTCACCCTTTTTGGCGAGGAACGATCCCAAATCGTCGGCCAGTAGAGGTGACGTGCTTCGCGGGCGCGTCATCCGGCGGACACGAACGGAAGGATCGATCCCATGCGCAAGCGCGCAATTGCACGGTTTGCCAGCCTCATTCTCGGGCTGTTTGCCCTCTCGGCCTGCATGGGCGGGGGCGGACCCGAACTGCCCCCTGCGGCCTTCGTGGCCACGCAGGAAGGGCCGAGCCAGGAATATGTGATCGGCCCGCTGGACGAGCTTTCGATCCACGTCTGGCGCAACCCGGAGCTTGGCGCGACCAATATCCAGGTCCGGCCCGACGGGCGCATCACCATCCCGCTGGTCACCGACATGCCCGCCGTGGGCAAGACCCCGGCGATGCTGCAGGAGGATATCCGCCTGCACCTGTCGCAATTCATCGAACAGCCGATCGTCTCGGTTATCGTCACCAAGTTTGCGGGCACGTTCAGCCAGCAGGTGCGGGTGATCGGCGCGACCGAGAAACCGGCTTCGATCCCCTACCGCGCCAACATGACCGTGCTCGACGCGATGATTGCGGTCGGCGGCCTGTCGGAATTTGCAGCGGGCAACCGCGCCAAGTTGATCCGCTTCGATCCGCGCATCGGCCGCCAGCGCGAATATGCGCTGCGCCTGTCGGACCTGCTGCGGCGTGGTGACAGCGACGCGAACGTCATGCTCGCTCCGGGGGACGTCATCATCATCCCCGAAAGCATGTTCTGAGGGGCGCACACTAAGTGAACGAACTTTTCGACGAAGTGCGCGCGGCGCTCTATTCCGCCTGGAGCCGCAAGTGGCTGGCGCTGGGCGTTGCCTGGGGCGTGTGCCTCGCGGGGTGGCTGTTCGTCGCCTCGATCCCGAACACCTACGAAAGCCACGCGAAGATCTTCGTTCAGCTGGACGACGTGCTGTCCAAGCAGATCGGCATCGCGGGCAGCGACATGACCGATATTGCGCGCGTCCGTCAGCGGCTCGCGAGCGCATCCACCCTCGGACAGGTGATCGAATCGACCCGGCTGGGCGAGGGGATCGACTCCCCGCGCGCCATGGAAGGCGCGATCACCAGCCTTGCCGAAAACGTGAAGGTGAAGAGCGAGGAGGACAATCTCTTCGAGATCACCGCGCAGATGGGCCGCAGCGAATTCACCGACAGCGAGAATGCCAAGCTGGCGCAGGACGTGGTGCTCAAGCTGCTCGAAATCTTCCGGCAGGCGAATGTCGAGGGAACGCGCGGCGAGGTGAGCGATGCGGTCGCCCTGCTCGACCAGCAGCTCGACGCGCGCGCGAAGGAACTGGAGGAAGCCGAGGCCCGGCGCACCGCGTTCGAGGCCGAGCATCCCGAACTGATCGGCGGGTCGGCAGCGATCTCGAGCAAGCTTCAGCAGGCCCGCACCGAGATGCGCGGCGTGGAGGCCGATATTGCCGGGGCGCAGAGCGCGCTCGCGGCGATCAACGGCCAGCTTGCCGGCACGCCGCAGACGCTGTCGGGCGGCGTTGCAGGCGGTGGCACCGCGCTCGAACAGGCCGAGGCGCAGGTCGCGCAGCTCCGGGCGCGCGGCCTCAAGAACAATCACCCCGACATGCAGACCGCGCTGCGGCAGGTGCAGCTGCTGCGCCAGTCGGGCGGCGGCGGTTCCGCCGGTGGCATGCCGAACCCGGCCTACAGCTCGCTCGTCTCGATCCGGGCCGAGCGGCAGGCCAATGTCCAGGCGCTGCTGGCCCGCAAGGCGGCCTTGCAGGCCGATATCTCGATGATGATCGCCGATCAGGCGAGCGAGCCGGGCCTTGCCGCCGAAGCCCAGCGGATCGGGCGCGATTACGAGGTTCTCAAGACCAAGTACGACGAGCTGCTGCAGGATCGCGAAGAGATGGAACTGCGCAGCCAGGTGGAAAGCGAGCGCAGCTCCTTCCGCTTCGACATCATCGACGCGCCGGGCGTATCCACGCGCCCCGCCGCGCCCAATCGCCCGCTGCTGCTGCTGGCGGTCGCGGTGCTGGGGATCGGGGCCGGGCTGGGCAGCGCGATCGCGCTGACCATGATCCGCTCGACCTTTTCGACCAGCGCGGGGCTCAAGAAAGCGATCGGTCTGCCGGTCATCGGCACGATCTCCCGGATCGTTCCGCCGACGCGCAAGGCGGCCGAGGATCGGCAGTTGCGGCTGTTCTACGCCGGGACCGGTGCGCTCGCCGGGCTGCTCGTGATCCTGCTGGGGATCGAGTTCGTCCAGGTCGGGCAGGTGATGGCGTGAGGAGGCCGCAATGACCGAACATCGCCCCATCAAGCCGCCTCGGGATCGTGAAGAGGACAAGAGCTCGCTGCTCGAACGCGCCAGCGGGGCTTTCGGGCTGAGCGATCTGGGCGCGGCCCCGATGCCGCGCAGCTTCGACGATGTGCCGATGAAGCGCGCGCGCCCCTTGCGCAAACCCGCGAAGGAGGCAACGCCCGCGCCTGCCGAGGAGCCGGTGCAACAGCACGTGCCGGTCGCGCAGGACACCGCCGAAGCCAGCCTGCCGGTCCCGGCGCAGGAACCCGCCCCGCCGCCTGCGGTGATCGAGGGCAGCGCCAACGCTATCGCTCTGGGGGGCGAGGCGGTCGATGTCGATTTCAACCGCCTGCGCGAACGCGGCTTTATCGATCCCAACGGTCAGGCTTCGGCGCTGGCCGAGGAATTTCGCATCGTGAAGCGGCAGGTGCTCGAAGCGGCACGCCTCGCCGGCACCGGCCTTTCGCGCCGCATTCTGATCACCTCGCCGCATCCGGACGAGGGCAAGACCTTCTGTGCGGTCAATCTCGCGCTCTCGCTCGCGGCCGAGCAGGATCTGGAGGTCGTGCTGATCGATGCCGACATCGCCAACCCCTGCATCAAGGAGGTCTTCGGCCTGCTCGAGCGGGCCGGGCTGATGGATGTGCTTGCCGATCCCGAAAACCGGGTCGAGCGGCATGTGCTGAAGACCGATATCGACGGGCTCTGGCTGCTCCCCCCGGGGCGGCAGGCCAGCCACGCGAGCGAGGCGCTCTCCAGCCGCAGCACCGCCCACATGTTCGAGCGGCTGACCGCGCAGGCACCAAACCGCATCGTCCTGATCGACAGCCCGCCCGCGCTCGCCGCCTCGCCCGCCGCCGAACTCGCCAAGCATGTCGGCCAGACGATCCTCGTCGCGCGGGCCGACCGCACGGGCAAGAGCGCGCTGGAAGACGCAGCCCAGCTGCTCGGCGCCTGCCCCGACATCAAGCTCGTGCTCAACGATGCCAATTTTAGCCCCAGCGGTCGCCGTTTCGGGAGCTATTACGGATGAGGAACACTCCGATGACCCGCCTGCCCGTGCTTGCCGCGCTGCTTTGCGCAAGCGCCATGCTGCCTGTCCCTGCGCTCGCCCAGTACGACTGGAGCGACGATCAGGTGACCGGGGGCACCGGCACCGCATCCGCGCCGCCGCCCGCATCCCCCTATGGCACCGATCCTGTCGCCGAGGGCGATGGTGATGGGTATGGCGATGGCGACGGATCGCGTCCCACGGGTGCGCCGGTCCGCCAGCGCCTGCGGATCGAGCCCTATATCGAAGCCAGCCAGGTCGTCAGCCGCGAGATCGAGCCGGGCGACGATACCGCCGTTTTCGGCCAGGTCGCCGCCGGGGTCGACGCCTCGGTCCAGGGGCGGCGTGGCGGCGGTTCGCTCTCGCTGCGCTATGATCGTGTCATCAGCTATGGCGACGAGATCGACGATGGCGACAGCCTGTCGGGCATCGCGCGCGGTTACGGTGCGGTTGCCCCCGGTGTCACCATCGAGGCAGGCGGGCTTGCCGCGCGCACGCGCGTCGACAGTGGCGGCGGCACGACCATCGCCAGCGGCCAGCCGATCGACGCGGACAACGAAGCGCGCGTCTATTCCGTCTATGCCGGGCCCAATATCTCCACCCGCGTGGGCGCGGCGGAGGTCAGCGCGAACTACCGCTTCGGCTACAACCGGGTGGAAGAGCCCGCGGTTGGCGTGGTCGACAACACGGTCGTTCCGATCGACGTGGCGCAGGAAAGCATGGTCCACTCGGCCAATGCGCGGGTCGGCATCGCCCCCGGCGCCGTGCTGCCGGTGGGCGTCGCGGTGGGCGGCGGGGCCTATCAGGAAGAGATCTCCAACTCGGACCAGCGCGTGCGCGATCTCTATGCGCGCGGCGACGTGACCCTGCCCGTGGGGCGTGGCCTCGCGGTGGTCGGCGGCGTCGGCTACGAATATGTCGAGGTTTCCAACCGCGATGTCGTGCGCGACGGCACCGGCGCGCCGGTGGTCGGCCCCGATGGCCGCTACCAGACCGACGACAGCGCCCCGCGCCGAATCGCCTTCGAGACCGAAGGGCTGATCTGGGACGTGGGCGTGGTGTGGAAACCTTCGCGCCGCACACAGCTCGAAGCGCATTACGGCCGCCGCTACGACAGCGATTCCTACTACGGCACCTTCAGCTGGCAGCCGTCCTCGCGCACCGCGTTCAACGCATCGGTCTACAAGTCGATCAGCGGCTTCGGCGGTGTCATCACCAACTCGCTCGCCAACCTGCCGGTCGGCTTCGTCGCGTCGCGCAATGCGCTGACCGGCGACTTCACCGGCTGCGTGACCGGTACCGGCACCGAAGGGTCGGCGGACTGCCTCGGCGGGGCGCTTTCCTCCGTGCGCAGCGCGATCTTCAAGAACCAGGGCGTCGCTGTCGGCTATTCGACCACGCAGGGGCGGCTCACCAGCAGCCTGAGCGTGGGCTACGACCGGCGCAAGTATTTCGGGGCGCAGGGCACGCTGCTCGAAGCGGCGGACGGCACGGTCGACCAGAGCTATTACGCCAATGTCAGCCTCGGCGGCCCGATCGACGCATTCTCCGCCTTCAGCCTGGGCGGCTATGCCAGCTATCTCGACCAGTCGAGCACGGCGGACGACGCGCTGCTGCTTGGTGCGTCGGCTGCCTACAGCCGCTCGCTGCTCCGCAATCTCTCCGCCCGCGCTGCCGTTTCGGTCGACACGATCGACAGCGAGGTCGTGGACGAAACCAACGCGTCGGCCCTCATCGGCCTGCGCTACGACTTCTAGTTACCCAGGGACCGCACCAGAAATGTTCGACCAATATTACGGTTTCTCGGGCCGACCTTTCCAGCTTACGCCGGACCCGAAATTCTATTTCGAGAGCATCACGCACCGAAAGGCGCTGAGCTATCTCGGATACGGGATGGCGCAGGGCGAAGGCTTCATCGTCATCACCGGCGAGATCGGCTCGGGCAAGTCGACCATGGTCGCCCACCTAATGAAGAAGGTGGACCCGGAGCAGATGACGGTCGGCCAGGTCGTGACCAGCAATCTCGACGGGGCCGAACTGGTGCATCTGGTCGCCCAGAGCTTCGGACTGGAGGTCGCGGGGCAGGACAAGGGCAGCGCGCTGGGCGCGATCGAGACCTTCCTGCACGAGGAAGCGCGCGCGGGCCGCCGTTGCCTGCTGATCGTCGACGAGGCGCAGAACCTCAGTTTCGAGGCGCTGGAAGAACTGCGGATGATGAGCAATTTCCAGCTCGGCTCGCATCCGCTGCTGCAACAGCTCCTGCTAGGCCAGCCCGAATTCAAGCAGATGCTCGCCCAGCACGACCGGCTGGAGCAGCTGCGCCAGCGCGTGATCGCCGCGCACCATCTGACCGCGATGGAGCCGCAGGAAATCGCGCCCTATATCGAGCATCGGCTCGCGCTGGTCGGCTGGAAGGGCATTCCGTCCTTCGATCCCAAGATTTTCCCCGCGATCCACGAGGCGAGCGGCGGCATCCCGCGCCGGGTCAACCAGATCGCCACCCGCCTGTTGCTGATGGGCGCGGTGGAGCAGCGCAGCCAGATCGACTGCGCGATGCTGACCTCCGTGGTCGAGGAGATGGCGCGCGACAACCGGAGCGAGGAGGGCCCGGCACCGGGCGAGGGCAAGCCTCGCTTCGCCAGTCCGGCCCCCGATCTCGCGCCGTCACCTGCGCCGTCCTTTGCAGCACCTCCACCGCCGCCCGCTCCCGCAGCGGCTCCGGCATCCTCTGCCGCAACGAAGCGGGAGGACGAGCCGTCCAGTCCGCCGAAGGGCGAAGACATGGACGACTTGCGCGCTGCCATCGCGGCGCTTTCCCGCGCGATCGAGGGGAGCCCGCGCAATACGGAGGATCCGCTCGCCGAGCGCGTGCACGCGCTCGAATCGCGGCTCGAAGAGCAGGAGCAGAGCGTGCGCTACCTCCTCCAGCTGCTGATCGAATGGCTCGACAAAGAGGGGCGCAAAGCCGCCTGACCATGGACCTCGCGCCCTCCCGCCAGCCGCAGCCGCCGGGCCAGCCCATCGTCAACGGCCTGTCGGTCGATGTCGAGGACTGGTTCCAGGTCGGCGCGTTCGAGAACACCATCGCGCGCGGTGACTGGGACCGTTGCGAGCTGCGCGTCGAGCGCAATGTGGAGGCAATACTGGCCCTGTTCGATCGGGCAGGCGTGAAGGCAACCTTCTTCACGCTCGGCTGGATCGCGGAGCGTGTGCCGCACACCATCCGCAAGATTGCCGAGGCAGGCCACGAACTCGCCAGCCACGGCTACGATCACCAGCGCGTCTTCACCATGGACCGCGCGGCATTCGCCGAAGACCTGCGCCGGTCGCGCGGCACCCTGGAGGATGCGGGCGGGGTTGCCATTACCGGCTATCGCGCGCCGAGCTTCTCCATCGATGCGCGCAATCCCTGGGCGTTCGATGAACTGGCGGCGCAGGGCTATGCCTACAGCTCGAGCGTCGCGCCCGTGGCGCACGATCACTATGGCTGGCGCGAGGCACCGCGTTTCGCCTTCCGCCCTGCCGATGGGGCGGAGCTGATCGAGCTGCCGGTGACGACGGCAATGCTCGGCGGCAGGCGCGTTGCGGCGGGCGGGGGCGGCTTCTTCCGTACGCTTCCCTATGCCTTCTCCCGCTGGGCGATCGACCAGGTCAACCGCGCGGAGGGCGAGCCGGCCATCTTTTACTGCCACCCGTGGGAGGTCGATCCCGGCCAGCCGCGTGTCGCCGGGGCGCCGCTGCGCTCGCGTATTCGCCACTACACCAACCTGTCGGTCATGGAGCGCAAGCTCGAACGCCTGCTGGGCGATTTCGCGTGGGGACGGGTCGACGAGATCGCTGCAGCCGCATCGCGCGCCATTCCCAGGGAAGCGGCATGAACGCGCCTTTCATACCCGACCACAAGAGCGACCCGGCCAGCATCGCGCTGGCCGATCTGCATGATGCCCGGCAGGCGCGCCGGATTGCGGCTTTCGTGGAAGAGCAGGGCGGCAGCCCGTTTCACCTGCCCGAATGGCTGGTCGCCATCGAACGCGGCACCGGCCAGCAGGCCTGCGGGATCCTTGCCGAGCGGGCAGGGCGGATCGTCGGCTGGCTGCCGTTGACGCTGGTTCATTCACCGCTGTTCGGGCGCGCGCTCGTGTCCAGCGGCTTCGCGGTGGATGGCGGGCCCCTCGCGGTCGAGGCGCGCATCGCGGACAGGCTGGCTCGGGCCGCCAGCGAGTTTGCCCTGCGGCGCTCCTGCGCCGAGGTCGAACTGCGCGGCGGAGCGACGCCTGCAGGCTGGGAGCACATTTCCGGCAAGCACTGCGGCTTCGTGCGCGACCTTGCCGAGGACGACGAGGCGCAGCTTCTCGCAATCCCGCGCAAGCAGCGCGCCGAAATCCGCAAGAGCCTTAAGAACGATCTCGCGGTCACCGTGGGCACCAAGGAGAGCGACCGCGCGGCGCACTACGCCTGCTACGCCGCGAGCGTGCATAATCTCGGCACGCCGGTTTTCCCGCGCAGCCTGTTCGATGCCGTCCTGCGCGCTTTCGACGGGCGCGCCGATATCCTCACCGTTTGGGAGGGGGACGAGCCGCTCGCCAGCGTGCTGACGCTTTACCACCAAGGCACCGCCTACCCGTTCTGGGGCGGCGGCGTATGGCGCGCGCGCGATACCCGCGCGAACGAGCGGATGTACTACGCGCTGATGTGCCACGCGCGCTCGGAGAAAGGCTGCACGCGGTTCGACTTCGGGCGCTCGAAGACCGGCAGCGGGCCCTTCCACTACAAGAAGAACTGGGGGTTCGAGCCGGAACCGCTCGCCTATGCGCGCTGGACCGCGCCGGGTTCGCAGGCGCGCGATGTCGATCCGACGAGTGAGGCATACGCTCGCAAGATCGCACTTTGGAAGAAGCTGCCGCTTCCCGTCGCCAACGGCATCGGGCCGTTCATCGCGAGGGGGCTGGCTTGATGGGAGAGACGCTGTTCCTCGCGCACCGCGTGCCCTTTCCGCCCGACCGGGGGGACAAGATCCGGTCCTACCACGTGCTGCGCGCGCTCGCGGCGCTCGGCCCGGTCCATGTCGGCACGTTCGATGATGCGTCCGGGTTGGGCGAGGAGTTCCTCTCCGGGCTGGCCGCGAGCCACTTCCTTGTGCCCCACCGCAAGTCGGACATGCTGGCCGCCGCCGAAGCAATGGTGAAGGGCCTGCCCGTCAGTCTCGCTGCCTTCGCGCATCAGGGCCTGCGCGAATGGGTGGAGCAGGTGCTCCATTACCGCCCGATCGACGCGATCTACGTCTTCTCCGGCCAGATGGCACAATATGTCCCGCCGCATTTTCCGGGCCGCACCGTGCTCGACCTGTGCGATGTCGATAGCGCCAAGTTCGAGGCTTACGGCAAGACGGGCCATGGGCCCAAGGCGTGGGTCCACGCGCGCGAAGGGCGCTTGCTCGCGGCGGCGGAGGAGCGTTTCGCCCGCGCTGCCGATACCACGTTGCTGATCAGCGAGAATGAGGCAAACCTGTTTCGCACGCGCCTCTCGACCCTCAACCAGATCGACCTGAAGGTGATGCGCAACGGGATCGACGCGCAGTTCTTCGCGCCCGAGGCGGTCGCCCCGCAGCCGACATTGTTCGGACCCGGCCCCAACATCGTCTTCACCGGGCAGATGGACTACGCGCCCAATATCGCGGCGGTCGAGCGGATGGTGCAGCACATCCTGCCGGGCATCCGCGAGACGCATGCCGACGCGGAATTTCATATCGTCGGTCGCGCGCCGACGCCTGCGGTCAAGGCGCTGGGCAGGCGCGAGGCCGTCACCGTGTGGGGCGAGGTCGCCGACGTGCGGCCCTTCCTTGCCGAGGCCGATATCGTCGCCGCGCCGCTGACCATCGCGCGCGGTATCCAGAACAAGGTGCTCGAAGCGATGGCGATGGCGAGGCCCGTGCTGCTCTCGCCCGAAGCCGCGACCGGAATCGATGCCGAGGACGGCACGCACTTTGCGGTGGCCGAGGGGGACCGGATGATGATCGGCCGCGCGCTTTCGTTGCTCGATGATCGGGCGAAGGCAGAGGCGATGGGGCAGGCGGCGCGTGCCTTCGTGCTAGCCGAACAGTCCTGGCCCGCCATGCTCGCGGGGCTGGCGGATCTGCTTCGCCCGCCCGGCGCCGATCCGGCCAGCGAAAGCCCGGACGATGCAGACCAAGCGCGCGATGCCGCCTGAACTGGCCCCCGACGCCCGCCGGTCGGCGCTAACCGGCTTCCTCGAGCGCATTCCCGCAGCATGGGCGGGCGCGCTCGGCTGGCTGGCACTGACATGGGCAGCGGCCCTGCTGCTCACTGCGCCGCAATGGGTCGACATGGCGCGCCAGTGGCTGACCGTGTCGGCCTATCAGCACATCCTGTTCGTCCCGCCGATTGTCGGCTGGCTGGTGTGGAACCGGCGCGAGGTGCTCGCACAGATGGCGCCGCAAGCATGGTGGCCCGGCGTGCCGCTGGTGTTCGGCGCGCTTGGCGTGTGGATGGTCGGCACGCTCACGTCGCTCGATATCGTGGCGCAGGCGGGCGCGGGCCTGATCCTGCAGACAGCGACCCTTGCCATGCTGGGTCCGCGCGTGGGCGCGGTGCTGCTCTTCCCGCTGGCCTTCGCCTGCTTCCTCGTGCCGTTCGGCGAGGAAATCGTGCCGCCGCTGCAAATGCTGACCGCCGAAATGGTGATCTTCCTCACCCATCTCAGCGGTATCCCTGCCCGGATCGACGGCATCTTCATCGACACGCCCGCGGGCCTCTTCGTGGTCGCGGAAGCCTGCGCGGGCGTGCAGTTCGTGGTCGCGATGCTGACGCTCGGCGTGCTCGCGGCGAAGATCGGCATGGAGCGCTGGCCGCGCCGGATCGCGCTGCTGGCGCTGTGCCTCGTCGTTCCGATCCTAGCCAATGGCGTGCGCGCCTGGGCGACCATTGCGGTGGCGCAGGTCGTCGGGGCCGAGCGCGCCGGAGGGTTCGACCACATCCTCTACGGCTGGGTATTCTTCGCGCTCGTCGTCGCGGTGGTGCTGGCGCTGGCGTGGCGCTGGTTCGATCGCGACCCGCAGGCCGAGGCGCGTGGCGCCGCGCGGCTGGCAAACGATCCCCTGGTGCGTGCGCTCGACCGGCTGCCTGCGCGGTCCAGCACGCTCGGCCCGCTGATTGCCGCGCTGGTTCTTCTCGCCGGGCTGTGGGCGGGGCTGGCACACGCTGCGGGCACCCCGGCAGCGCCTTTGCGCGCACCCCAGATTCCGGGCTGGACGCAAGTCGACGCGGGGTCCGACCTTGCTTGGCAACCGCGCGGGGCGAACGTACGCCAGCGCCTCCATGCGGTCTACCGGGATGCTGCTGGCAATCGGGTCGATCTCTACCTTGCCGAATATGACGGGCATGGCGACCCGACCGCAGGCGCGGAAGGCGCGGTACCGCCCGACACGCCGTGGCGTCGCGTGGGACCGGCGGAGGCTGCGACGGCCATGGAAGGTGCGGTCCTTCGGGCCGGCACGGCCGAGCGCAGGCTGGCCTGGACCAGCTATGTCGCCGCAGATGCCGCCACCGCCGATCCGCTCGCCTACCGGCTCGAAGGGCTGGGCGCGCGGCTTCTGCTGCGTCCCGCGCCGCGTTACCTCGTGATCTTTTCCACACCCGAAAACGGCGCGAATGCAGGTTCGCGGGCACTGGCCAGCTTTCACGAGGCGAGCGGCGGGCCGGCCCTGGTGGTCGCGCACTCGCTTTCCCGTTAGAAACACCGGTCATGTGCGGCATTGCTGGCCTGTTTACGCGCGACCCGGCCGCGCTGGTCGATCGTTCGATCCTCACCGGGATGCGCGATGCCATGGTCCATCGCGGTCCCGATGGTGCGGGTCTGTGGCTGGCCGAGGGTGTCGGCCTCGGTCATCGGCGCCTGTCGGTGATCGACGTCGAGGGGTCGCCCCAGCCAATGCATTCTCCCGACGAGCGATCGGTGATCGTCTTCAACGGCGAGATCTACAACTACCGCGCGCTGCGGCGCGAGTTGCGGCAGCTGGGCCACAATTTCCGCACCGAAGGCGATACCGAGGTGATCCTGGCGGCCTGGCGCGAATGGGGCGTCCAGTGCCTCGACCGGCTGGAGGGCATGTTCGCCTTCGCGCTTTACGATCGCAACACCCGCAAGCTGTTCCTCGCGCGCGACCGTTTCGGCGTGAAGCCGCTGTTCACCGCGACGCTGCCCGATGGCACCTTTGCCTTCGCTTCCGAACTCAAGGGATTGCTGGCGCATCCCGCGCTCGAACGCAAAATCGATCCGCTGGCGATCGAGGACTACTTCGCGTGGGGCTATGTGCCCGATCACCGATCGATCCTGGCGGGGGTCGAGAAGCTGCCTGCAGGCCATTACCGGATCGTCGAGCGGGGCATGGCTCCGCGCCCGCCGGTGCGCTGGTACGACATTTCCTTCCTCGATCGCCATCGCATGCACGAGGCGGACGAGGCCGAAGCAATCCGCGACAGGCTGTGCTCCGCGGTCGAATCGCGCATGGTAAGCGATGTACCTCTCGGCGCGTTTCTCTCCGGCGGGGTCGACAGTTCCACGGTCGTCGCAATGATGGCGGATTTCGCCAAAGATCGCGTGACCACCTGTTCGATCGGGTTCGACGTGCCCGACCTCGACGAGACGGCCCATGCCCGGCGGATCGCATCGCAGTTCGGGACCGATCATCACGAGCGGATCGTCGATCCCGCCATGTTCGGCATGATCGATCCGCTCGTCGCGATGTTCGACGAACCCTTCGCCGATGCCTCTGCCCTGCCGACCGCGCAGGTCTGCGCGCTCGCCCGCGAGCATGTTACGGTCGCGCTGTCGGGCGATGGCGCGGACGAGGCTTTTGCGGGCTATCGCCGCCATGTCTTCCATGCGGCGGAAGAACGCGCGCGCAGCTGGCTTCCCGCAGGCCTGAGGCGGGCCGCATTCGGTACTCTCGGTACGCTCTATCCCAAGGCCGACTGGGCGCCGCGCCCCTTTCGCGCGAAGGCGACCCTGCAGGCGCTCGCGATGTCGGGCGAGGAGGCCTACGCGCGGGCCCTCTCGATCATGGGGCCGCATGACCGGCAGCGGATATTCTCCGACCGGATGATGGGCGAGCTTGGCGGGTATCGCGCCGAGCAGCCGCTGGTCGAGCTGATGCGGGGCGCGCCGGGGCGCAACGGGCTCGACCGGGCGCAATATGCCGATCTCAAGTTCTGGCTTCCCGGCGATATCCTGACCAAGGTCGACCGGACGAGCATGGCGGTCAGCCTCGAGGCGCGCGAGCCGCTGCTTGATCATCATCTGGTGGAGTTCGCCGCGTGCCTTCCGCAGGCGCGCAGGGTTTCCGGCACGGAGGGCAAATTCGCGCTCAAGCGCGCCATGGCGGGCGACCTTCCGGGGGATATTCTCCACCGGGCCAAGCAGGGTTTCGTGCTGCCGATCGCCCAGTGGTTCCGCACCGATCTGAAGGATGCCGCCCGTGCTGCGGCGCGCAGCGAGCGCTTGCTCGACACCGGCTGGTTCGAGCCTCAGGCACTGTCGCGCCTCGCCGAGGACCATATATCCGGTCGGCGCGATCACGCGCGCGAATTGTGGCAATTGCTCATGCTGGAGCGGAATTTGAGTCTTTTGGGCAACAAATAGACTCGGCCCAGCGCAAAAATGTCCCGAATGGGGCGGTATGGTAAATAAATCATTGCCGCCGAGTCACCCCATAGCTTAGCCTCCCCCTTGCAAGACGGACTTTTGGTCCGTCCCGCCGAGGCTAACGAGGGTCGCATGAACCGGGTCAGCACCAATTTCGAGCAGCACATCATCCTCGACGAGTCGGGTGATCCGATGGTGCTCGAGGGGACGCCGGTCATTTCGCCGGAGCTCTTCTCGCTGCGCGAGCTGCGGGTGGAGTACGACGCCGACACCAAGGCGCTGTGGACCCACATGGTCCCGACCGGGCGGCCCAGTTTCACGCCTGCGATGCTGCACGATTTCGAGCGCTGGCAGGACCTGATCGAAGGCAATTTCGGCGAGGACGACCTGCGCTTCCTGGTGCTGGGCAGCCATGCGCCGGGCGTATTCTGCTATGGGGGCGATCTGGCCCTGTTCCGTCAGCTGATCATAGAGGGCGATCGCGACGCGCTGGTCGATTACGGTTATCGTTGCTGCCGCATCCTCCACCGCAACATCAATACGCTCGGCCTGCCGCTGCTGACCATCGGCCTGGTGCAGGGCGATGCGCTGGGTGGCGGGCTCGAAGCGCTGCTGTCGTTCGACTTCATCATTGCCGAGGAAAGCGCGAGCTTCGGCCTGCCCGAAATCATGTTCGGCCTGTTTCCGGGGATGGGGGCGCATGCCTTGCTCAGCCGTCAGCTGGGCACCGTCGCGGCCGAGAAACTGGTCACGTCGGGCAAGAGCCTGCCTGCGAGGGACATGCTTGCGCTGGGCCTGGTTCACGAGGTCGTGCCCGACGGAGCCGGCGAAGAGGCGGTCCAGTCTTTCATCGAGAAGAACGCGCGCCGCCATGCCGGGCTGCTCGGCTCGCGCCGGGCGACCAAGCGCTACTGGGATCTCTCGCTCGCCGAACTGACCGAGATCACCGAGATCTGGGCCGACACCGCGCTCAAGCTGACCGAGCGCGATCTCAAGCTGATGGCGCGCCTCGCAGAAAAGCAGCGCCGCGGCGCGAAGCAGGCGCCGGTTCCGGCCTGATCCGCTAACGCGAGTCGACCAGCACGACCTCGGCGTCGTCCAGCGCCTCGACCTTCAGCACGCCTTCGTCCTTCGTCGCGATCCCGTCGCGCGGAGCGGCCTCGACACCGTTGACCCGGATGCGCCCGGTCGGCGCGACGAGGTACTGGTGGCGCCCCGGCGCGGCCTGCCACTCTGCCGTCTGCCCGGCTTTCAGCGTCGCCGCGGCGACCTTCGCATCGGCGCGGATCGAGAGGGCATAGTCTTCTTCCGGCGTCCCGCTGGCGAGCACGACGAAACCGCCATCGCGGCTCACCTTCGGGAACTCGCGCTGGTCCCAGCCCGGAGCCTCGCCCTGGCTGTCGGGCAGGATCCATATCTGGAACAGCGTGGTCGCCTCGTCCTCCAGATTGTACTCGGCATGGGTGATGCCGGTGCCCGCGCTCATCACCTGAACGTCGCCCGCACCCGTGCGGCCCTTGTTGCCGAGCGAATCCTGGTGCGTGATCGCGCCGGTCCGCACGAAGGTGACGATTTCCATGTTGTCGTGCGGGTGGGGCGGAAAGCCGCTTTTCGCCGCAATGGTATCGTCGTTCCACACGCGGATGCGGCCCCAGCCCATGCGCTGCGGGTCGTAGTAGCTGGCGAAACTGAAGTGGTGGCGTGCGTCGAGCCAGCCGTGGTTCGCCGCACCGAGGCTGTCGAAGGGACGAATATCGATCATGATGCTATCTCACATCGGCGGGGTTGTAGGGCCGCCGGGAACGAGAGGTATCTGGGGCCCGCCGGGGTGCGCTTCAAGCGTCGCTGCAATGGCCCAGCGCCATGTATTGCGCGCTGCGCATTTCCTCCAGCCGGCTGACGGTCCGTTCGAACTCGAACTGCCCGTCACCGGCGGTGTAGAGCCGGTCGGGCGCGGCTGCGGCGGTGGCGAACAGCTTGACCCGGCATTCGTACAGCGCATCGATCAGGGTGACGAAGCGCGCCGCCTCGTTGCGCATGTCCGGCCCCATCTGCGGGATGCCGACGATGATGACCGTGTGATAATTGCGCGCGATCGCCAGGTAATCCGCCGCGCCGCGCGGCGTTTCGCACAGCCGCTTGAAACTGAACACGGCCACGCCCTTGAAGCTCTTGGGCACATGGAGGCTGCGCCCGCCGCCAAGGTCCAGATCGGCGGAGGGCACCACGTCGGCCTCCTCGGGCGCATGGTCGGTCAGGCGGAAGAACGCCTCGCGCACCTTGGCCGTCGATTCCTCGCCCAGCGGCGTGTGCCATGTGTCGAGGCCCGCCAGCCGGTCCAGCCGGTAGTCTGTCGGCCCGTTGAGTTCGACGACCTGCATCTGGTCCTCCAGCAGGTCGATGAAGGGCAGGAACAGGTCGCGGTTGAGCCCGTCCTTGTAGAGATCGCGCGGCGGACGGTTGCTGGTCGCGATGATGGTGACATCCTCGTCGCAGATCAGCGCGCGGAACAGCCGGCTCATGATCATCGCGTCGGCGGCGTTGTTCACCACCATCTCGTCGAAGGCGAGGCAGCGCAGATCCTGGCCGATCTCGCTCGCGAGCTTGGGAACGGGGTCGCCAGGATCGACCGCGCGCCAACCCTTCAGCCGCTTGTGGACGTCCTGCATGAAGGCGTGGAAGTGGACCCGGCGCTTGTCCTCGATGGCCAGCGTTTCGTGGAACAGGTCCATCAGCATCGACTTGCCGCGCCCAACGCCGCCCCACATGTAGATGCCGCGCACCCGCTTGCCGCCGCGCCCGAACACGCGCGAGATCAGCCCCTTGCTATCGGCCCGCTCCAGCTCCTGCTCGACCCGGTGGAGCGCCTTCGCAGCGGCCAGCTGCTGCGGATCGGCGCGCAGTTCCTCCGCGGCGACAAGCGCCTCGTAGCGTTGCAGGAGGCCGCTCATCCGCGCGGTCGAACCTTGCGCACGATCCCGGAATAACTGGCGATGACATCCTCGTCCTGCACCGCCTGCCCGCGTACGAAGACCATCCGGCCCGTTTCGCGCACCAGTTCGGTCACCGCATCGAGCGGCCTTCGCGGGTCGCCGGCCCCGACGAACTGGGTCGAAAGCTCCACCGTCACCATCGGGCCGTCATGGCCGCTGCCGAGGGTCTGTGCCCCTGCAAACAGGGCGACGTCGATCAGGCCGAGCGTCACCGCACCATGGATCATGTCCTGGATATTGGTGTGCTTGTGCTCCGGCACCATCCGCAGGCGGGTGCGCCGGAGGCCGTGGGCATCCTCGTGCCGGACCTTCAAGGGGCCCAGCACGACGCCGTTATACCGGGTGCTGTCGGTCAGGTTCCAGGAATACCAGCCGTCCTCACCGGGAATCGGACGGTAATCGACCGGCGCGAATAGCTCGTTCATCTAGATTGCGCGGTCGACCAGCATCTTCTTGGTTTCGGCGATTGCCTTCGCGGGCGAAAGGCCCTTGGGGCACACGTTCGCGCAGTTCATGATCGTGTGGCAGCGATAGAGCCGGTAGGGGTCTTCGAGCTGGTCGAGCCGTTCGCCGGTCATCTCGTCGCGGCTGTCGGCCAGCCAGCGATAGGCCTGCAGCAGGATCGCCGGGCCGAGGAACTTGTCGCTGTTCCACCAATAGGACGGGCACGCGGT
>MDTG01011072.1_pt1 | contig 91360 bp, 70 predicted proteins | sample 811421 | NCBI WGS metagenome assembly MDTG01 (sample SAMN05326645, study PRJNA326480) | marine metagenome | isolation source: seawater | place: Pacific Ocean: South East | collected 2011 | reverse complement strand
GGGAGTTGACGTTATATGAACAACATTTCCTGTTCCTGGACTAAAACCAGTTGTGTCATATTCAATTTCCCACTCCGTAGCTGAATTAGGATCTGTCCAATTTAGACCTGCGGTTGAGGTTGTTATATTAGAAGAAATTAACCCAGTTGGAGTAAAACATGATGGAAACCCAATTTGAACATCATCAACAAACCAGTCATCTCCGTTGTCATTTTCCATAACAAAAGCTACATAAACAGATTGACCAGAATATGAAGCTAAACTAATCGTATCTGCAGTATAAGAAGTAGTAAAATCAGTTTCAGTGTATGATTTTATTGTTGTAAAGCTTGCTGCATTTGTCTGAGATGATGTTGATACTCTTATCGAATATATTGATCCATAATCTGACCCAAAAGATTGTTTATGGAAAAACATCAAACTATCAGCTGCTGTTATAGAAACCAATGGTGTTACTAACCAATCTTCTGCTGTCCCTGATGCAACATTTTCGTAACCTATAGATGCGGCTCCAGAACCAGTATTAGCAGAGGTTGATAACTGCCAATCTTCAACTGTTCCTGTTCCATTTTCAAAAAATGTCCAACCTGTTGGTGGGAAACTTGATTCAAATCCCTCAGTTAGTGTTTGGGCAAATAACGCTATTGGTATTAGCGCACCCAATAAAGTAAAAATCCGTTTCATAAAATAATAATTTGGTTATAAAATTTGCTACAAAAATGAAGTTGTTCTCTCTTCAAAGTCGTCAAATGTATATCAAATTTATCGACAATCAAAACAATTTCGTCGAAAAGTTAAAATTTTAACATATCGGAAAGGTTTTTATTTCAGCAAATTGCACTACTCAATTATATTTATATCTTTATCCTCGCAATTTACCATCAATTAAATATGGACAAAATACTCCTTTTTCTATGCTTGATATTTAGCATACAACTTCAAAGTTTTTCTTCTTCAATTTCAACAGACTCCGTAATTCACAAACAACATAATGAAGAAGTAATTCATTCTATTAATGAAGAGCAGTCCAATAATCATTCTACCGACACAGCTCCTGTGTTATTTATCATCCTCTCCATATTTATTGGCGTTGCCACCAGGCACTTTCTCAAAAAAAGCCCTATTCCTTTTACCGTTCTACTTTTAATCATAGGACTTATCTTAGGCTTAATTAATCGACTAGGCTACTTTAGCAATTACTCCTTAGTAGACTTAAGTGCAATTGGTGCTTCCATCAACTTTGCCGCTCACATAGATCCTCACATGTTGCTTTTTATCTTTTTGCCAATTTTAATTTTTGAAGCGGCTTATGCTATGGATTTGCACACTTTTAAGAAGAGCTCCACCAATGCCATTTTATTAGCAGTACCCGGTATTTTAATTGCGCTCTTTCTAACCGCTGCAATTGCCATGAGTTTTTCTGCAAGTGGATTGGGTTTAGAAAACTGGAATTGGTCTTTGGCACTTATGTTTGGCGCCATTGTTAGTGCTACAGATCCGGTTGCAGTTGTTGCACTCTTAAAAGATTTAGGCGCAAGTAAAAAATTGGGAACACTTATAGAAGGTGAGTCTTTATTAAATGACGGAACTGCCATTGTCCTTTTTATGGTTTTCTTTTTAAGCATAAGCGGTCAAGCTGATGATGGTAGCCCAATCGTTGAATTTTTCCGAGTGGCTTTTGGTGGTCTTCTTGTAGGTTTAATTTTTGGATACCTTATTATATACTGGATTAAAAACGTATTTAATGATACACTCGTAGAAACAAGTTTAGTAATCGCTGCAGCTTACTTAACTTTTTATGTTGCCGAACACCTCTTTCACGTTTCAGGTGTATTGGGCTTAGTGGCTTTAGGATTAGTAATTGGCGGAGTGGGAAATTCGAGAATTAGTCCTCAAGTGGAACACTTCATGCATGAGTTCTGGGAGCTTGCCGGTTTTATTGCCAACTGTTTAATCTTTTTAATTGTAGGTGTAGTTATAGCCGAAAGAAGTGTTTTTAACTTAAATGACTTCCTCTTACTCGGCCTATTTTACATAGGAATTCACATTGTTCGTGGACTTGTTATTCTGATCCTTTATCCCTTTATGAAAAAGTCGGGCTATGGCTTGCCTAAAAAAGATGCAATTGTTGTTTGGTATGGAGCGCTAAGGGGTGCTATTGGCCTGGCTTTAGCTTTAATTGTTGCCGATGTTGACGACCAATATATCTCACAAGAAATTAAAGATCAGTTCTTGTTTTTTACCGCCGGAATTGTGACGCTCACTTTGTTAATCAATGCTACCACTATTAAGTTTCTAGTTGAAAAGCTAGGTTTGACCAAAATAACTCCTGCAAAAGGATTGATGCTAAAAAATGCGAGAGAGCATTTGTATGAAAACACCTCTAAACAAATTGAACTATTAAAAAAAGATCGATTTGTAAAAAAGTCTGACTGGGAACAAGTTAAAAGCTATTTACCGGATACAAAAATTCACCGTGAGATTGAAGGTGTTGAATCACATGAAGCGATTGCGGAGCTGAGAAAGCGATTTCTGGAAGCGGAAAAAAGCAGCTATTGGCATCAGTTTAGAGATGGTTTGCTTGGTGCAGAAGGAGTTAAAGTACTTAGCGACAACATTAGTCGTTTATTAGATCAAGGTGGACAGATTTCGCTTTCCGATCGACAAGATTTAGAAGAAAGCTGGGAAACGCCAAAGTTACTTGCTAAAGTTAGTAAGTGGCCAATTCTCGGAAAATTTGTCAACGACTGGTTTCTCGACAGAATGACTCTTAGCTATGATTGCGCAATGAGTTTTGTAATGGCTCAAGAGGAAGCTTTAAGGTTAATTGAAAGTATGCGTTCCAGCGGGAAAGAGGAGGAAAATCTCATTGAAATCATCGAAAGTGAAATTAACGCTAACAGAATTGAAGGTCAGACTTTCTTAAGAAACCTAAGAAAAAACTACCCTGAAGTATATCAAGCTGTTTCTACAACTCAAGCAGTTCGTTCATTGTTAAACTATGAAGCTAAAACCATTGAAAGACTCCAAAAAAGAGGTAGAATCGACAGCGCTGAAGCCAGTCGAATGATGCAATCGATTGATGAGAGAATGAAGCGCTTGCAAAAAAATCCACCTTCAATTGAATCTAAGAATTAGACACCTCAACCCAATCTCCATGCTCTTTAATTAAAGTTATTAGAGCATCAACAGCTTCTTTTTCGGGAACATTTTTTCGAACGACTTCTTTTTCTTTATACAAAGTAATTTTTCCGGGACCAGTACCTACGTAGCCGTAATCTGCATCTGCCATTTCTCCGGGACCATTGACAATACAGCCCATTATCCCAATTTTAACTCCCTTTAGGTGAGAAGTTACTGCGCGGATTTTTGCAGTAGTTTCTTGTAGATCAAAAAGTGTTCTACCACAAGAAGGACATGAAATATACTCAGTTTTAGAAATTCTGCTTCTACTGGCCTGTAAAATTCCAAATGCCGTATTCAAAACAACTTTTGCTCCACCGCAGTTAACTGCTTCCGGCCAAATTCCATCGATTAAACCATCTACCAGCAATGCACCAAAATCTGTTGCCGACGCCAACTGAAAGCTTTCAACATCTAAATTTCGGTAACTTCTTTTTGCAATTACAGGGCAATCGAGCTCTTTGTCCATAAGCTCAATAATGGCTCTTCTTTGCTCTGCCATGCCGTGCAAATTATTGGTTGTTAAAACTAAAATTGCATTCGGATAGTCGGCTAATTTTTTAATAAAATCATCTTCTAACAAATCCGCTAAACTAGCTTCCACAAAAAACGGACACTCAGTAGGCATTACTTTCTCGACAAACTCATCTGCTTTTACGAATGCATAATGACGAGCTTTCATCATGTTCTCTGTCCAAATGTCGTAATCTTGAACAACCCCTAAAGTACCGGGAATTTCAAAGTTCACCTGGTGTCGACCAACATAAATATAATCAGTGGCCTGATCCATGATATTCCACTTGTCTAAAGGCACTGAATAATTGTATCCCCAAGCAAAAAAAGAGGCTTGAGTTATTTTTTCTGACTTAGATAAATCTCCAAAAACAATAGGAACTTGATTATTCCCAACATTTAAAATTGAACGACTATTTCTTCTCTGAAAGTTAAAAAAATCAATTGTTTGTCTCTCTATTTCAGGAATTGAATCGTGCTTTTCTCTTCCTAAATACCGGTCGACTAATTTTTTTGCTACAGGAATTTCCGCTTCGGGCTCTTCCGTTAAGGAAACCCTAACTGTATCGCCTAATCCATCCTCCAATAAAGTGCCAATTCCAACCGCCGATTTTATACGACCGTCTTCTCCGTCTCCGGCTTCAGTAACTCCTAAATGCAATGGGTAATCCATTCCCTCTTTGTTCATTTCTGCAACCAAAAGGCGATAAGCCTGAACCATTACTAATGTGTTGCTGGCTTTCATAGAAAGAACAATTTCATGGTAATCATGCTTTCTGCAAATGCGCAAAAACTCCATTGCCGACTCCACCATGCCTTTAGGTGTGTCGCCATACCTACTCATAATTCGATCCGACAAAGAGCCATGATTTGTTCCAATACGCATGGCAACACCCTCTTCCTTGCAAATTTTTACCAGTGGAGTGAATTTTTCTTCAATTCTTGCTAGCTCTGCCTGATAAGATTCATCCGTATATTCAATGTTTTCAAACCTCTTCTTGTCGGCGTAGTTTCCCGGGTTCACTCTAACCTTCTCAACAATACGAGCAGCTATTTCTGCAGCATTTGGCGTAAAGTGAATATCGGCTACTAAGGGCGTATCGTAGCCTAATGCTCTTAGTTTATCTTTTATATTTTTAAGGTTCTCGGCTTCTTTTTTACTGGGAGCAGTAATTCTAACCAACTCACAACCGGCTTCAATCATACGAATCGACTGCTCAACACTTGCATCGGTATCCATGGTGTCAGTTGTGGTCATCGATTGTAAGCGAATGGGATAATCTACACCCATTGCTAAATTTCCAATCTTAACAACACGACTTTTTCTGCGGGTATATGTACTTAAGCTTTCGCAAAATTTTTCCATGGATTTTTTCACAAAATTAAACTTTCTAACGGCTTCAACAGCCTGAAATTACTTTTGTTTTTAAAAGAGGTGCTTTGGTAGTCAGTTTTGTCGCTTTGGTAGATTAAATTAAATTGTTTGTCTATTTTATTGTTTGAAATTCAACAACTAAGCTAAATTATCATTAAAATTACGTTTCTAAAACCATCACAATTATCGACAAGAAACTCGACATAGAATTGAATGCTTCAAAAATTTTCATCGACTACCGGAGTCAGTCGAAGGAGGCTATTTTTGATCTTTGCGATATGAATGGAAGAATTAGATTGAGCGGGACGATAATTCCCAACAATAAAAAAGAAGTTGACATTAGTCGTTTAAAAAATGGCCAATATCAAGTTTATGTGATTGATAATGGTGAAATTGCTAAAAAACTAATACGACTTTAGGCTTAGCTCTTTGGCAAAAAGCTTTATGGCTTTAAAAGTATATTCAGGATACTCAATCGGTAAAATGTGCCCCGCTTCTTCTACCATAGCAAAACTTCCTTTTTCACTTAGCTGTGATTCAGCTTTAAGCACCTTGTAGACTAAAATCTCATCTTCTTTACCTGCAAAATAAGCAAAAGGAAAAGGAGCAAACTTAAGTACAATCTCCCTTTCCTTTCGTCTTTTCATTCCTTCTACAGTAGCAACAATGCTTTGCAAATCACATCTTTGAGCCATTTTAGAATAAGCTTTAATGTGAAAGTGAGTTTTGCGTTTTTTTGCTTTAAAAAAAGTAGGCAATAAAAGCTCTATCGCTTTATCTCTATTTTCTTTCACCAACTGAATGAGTTGATTTCTGGAGCGTTTTCTAACCAATGAATCTCCTTTTGCAGTGGAGTTAATTAATAGCAAGCCTTTAACATAGTCAGGACTTTTTTCGGCGAAAGCCAAAGCTACATAGGCGCCTAAAGAATGTCCTACAAATAAGGCTTTACGAATTTTTAATTCCTTTAGCAAACTATGAATTGCTTCAGCCATAAGCTCCATACTGTGAACATACCCAATCGCTTTTGAATCTCCGTGTCCAGGTAAGTCAGGTATGATTAGTCGATAGTTTTTAGCTAAACGACTGCTGAAGGCTTTCCACAAATCTCCATTTGCCAAAAAACCGTGAATCAAAACAATTGTGCTCCCTTTACCTTTGTCTTGATAGGCCAATTGTTCACCGCGAAACTCATGAAAACGCTTCATTTTTAGGCATTCATTGCGGCTTCTATCTCTTCAATTTCCAACGGAATATGCCCCATTAAATCTTTGTGACCATCTTCAGTAATTAAGATGTCATTTTCTAAGCGAATACCCATATTCTCTTCGCGAATGTAGATTCCGGGCTCAACGGTGAACACAGCTCCTGCTTCAATAGGCTCATACCAGCTTCCTACATCGTGAACATCCAAACCAATGTAATGAGAAGTTCCGTGCATAAAGTACTTTTTGTACGCAGGCCAATCAGGGTTTTCATTCTTTACCTCTTCCTGACTTAGCAAACCTAGCTTTAGAAGTTGTTCTGTCATCATTTCACCCACTTTTTTGTGGTATTCATGCAAAGTAATGCCGGGACGTAAAATTGCTGTAGCTTGCTTCATTACTGTTAAAACAGCAGTGTAAACTTCTTTCTGACGCTCCGTAAACTTGCCGTTAACCGGAACAGTTCTGGTTAAATCAGATGCGTAATTTGCATACTCTGCTCCAAAGTCCATTAAGATTAAATCGCCGTCTTTGCATTCTTGGTTGTTTTGAACATAATGAAGAACACAGGCATTAAAACCCGAAGCTAAAATAGGTTCGTAAGCAAAACCTCTTGAACGATTGCGTAAAAACTCATGCATAATCTCAGCCTGAATCTCAAACTCCATTACACCGGGCTTAATAAATTTTAAAATGCGATCTACTGCCTTTCCGGTAATGTTACAAGCTTGTTGCATCAATTCGATCTCTTCCGGCTCTTTAATGGCTCTTAATTTATGTAGTATTGGTGCAGAACGCTCATAATTGTGATTCGGGTATTCTTTAGTGAGCCAATCTCTAAAGCGATCGTCTCTAGTCTGCACCGTTGTGTCTGCACGTAAATGCTCATTGTCGTTTAAGTATATATTCTCTGCTTCATAAATAATGGCATTCAGTGTCTTTTCAAAATCTTTTAACCAAAAAACAGTTTTAATACCCGAGGTTTTCTCTGCTGCCTCTTTGGTTAGTTTTTCTCCTTCCCAAATGGCAATTTCATCATTTGTTTCTTTTAAGAAAAGCATCTCTTTGTATTTCTCCATAGGTGCATCGGGAAAAATTACCAGAATCGATTCTTCTTGATCTACGCCACTCAAGTAAAAAATATCATTGTTTTGGCGAAAAGGCATCGTCCCATCAGCATTAGTGGGCATAATGTCGTTTGAATTAAAAATTGCCAAAGATTTTGGCTTAAGCGCCTTGGCAAATTTTACTCTGTTTTTTACGAATAAATTATTGTTGATTGGTAAATACTTCATAGCTTATTTTTAATGAAAAACAAAGATACGATGCTGGAGGGGCATAGAAAAATTTAGGGGTGGAAATTCAAAAATGAAAAACCAAATTTAATTTAGCTTGTTTAAAAAGTGAAAATTACAATTAAGACTTATTAAGAACCAGTCTAAATAAAATAATTAAAAGTAGAAAAATTGGCTTACAATAAATCAAGGTTTAAATTTGCGGTCAATTAGCTAAATTAAAAATTCTTCTGATGAGCGAATCAAAAGGTTTAATTAAATCACACATTGTAAAAAAGTATTGGATGGCTTTCACCGGCTTATTCCTTTGTCTTTTTCTTGTAGGTCACTTAATTGGCAACTTGCAACTCTTTGCCACCACCTACGAAGGTCAACTTCAGTTTAACGAATATGCCGTATTTATGACGACAAATCCGGCGGTAAAAATTCTTTCGTATTTGACGTATTTTAGCATACTGTTTCACTTAGTAGACGGTATTGTTATTACTGCGGCAAATCGAAAAGCTCGACCTCAGGGCTATGCATACAACAAGCCGTCTGCAAACTCAATGTGGTCTTCCAGAAATATGGGAATATTAGGAACAATCATCTTTGTTTACATTGTAGTTCACATGCAAAACTTCTGGTATGAATACAAGTTTGGTTCTACTCCCTATATGATGACAGAAGACGGAAGTGCTCCAGTATTAAAGGACGGCTCAGTAGTAAAAGGTGGAACCATTGAAAATGGGGAAGTCCTTTTAAACGGAGAAGTTATGGGAGCAGCTATGAGAGACTTATATACAGTAGTTTTAGAAGGATTTCAAAACCCTATTTTAGTGGCATTTTATGTGTTAGGTATGATTGCCATTGCTTTTCACTTAGTACATGGTTTTCAAAGTGCTTTTCAATCTTTAGGGTTGAGAAATCAAACTTACACACCAATTATTAAGAAACTTGGATATGCTTTTGCCATCATTGTTCCGGCTTTGTTTGCAATTATTCCAATATACATGTATTTAATGGCCTAAAAGCAGAATTTTAAAAGATTGACTATGAATTTAGATTCTAAAATACCTGAAGGTCCATTAAAAGACAAATGGACAAATCATAAAAACAACATTCGATTAGTTAACCCTGCCAACAAAAGAAACATTGATGTGATTGTGGTAGGTACCGGTTTAGCGGGAGGTTCTGCAGCAGCAACTTTAGCTGAATTGGGTTATAATGTAAAAGCATTTTGCTATCAAGATTCTCCTCGTCGTGCGCACTCTATTGCCGCTCAAGGTGGAATTAATGCAGCTAAAAACTATCAAGGCGATGGTGATTCCATCTATCGCTTATTTTACGATACTGTTAAAGGAGGTGACTACCGTTCTCGCGAAGCGAATGTATATCGTTTGGCTGAAGTTTCGGCAAACATCATCGACCAATGTGTGGCACAAGGTGTTCCTTTTGCCAGAGATTACGGCGGTCTTTTAGATAATCGTTCTTTTGGTGGAGTTTTGGTTTCAAGAACATTTTATGCCAAAGGTCAAACCGGACAGCAATTGTTGCTAGGTGCTTATTCAGCCATGAACCGACAAATTGCCAAAGGAAAGATTAAAATGTACAACCGACATGAAATGTTGGATGTCGTTAAAATCGATGGCAAAGCAAGAGGAATTATCGCTAGAAACTTAGTAAGTGGAGAAATTGAAAGACATTCTGCACATGCAGTGGTGGTTGCATCCGGTGGTTATGGAAACGTATTTTTCCTATCGACCAATGCCATGGGCTCTAACGTTACAGCCGCTTGGAAAATTCATAAAAATGGTGCTTTTTTCGCCAATCCTTGTTACACGCAAATTCATCCTACTTGTATTCCTGTTCACGGAACACAACAGTCAAAATTAACGTTGATGTCGGAGTCGCTTCGTAATGATGGTAGAATATGGGTGCCAAAGAAGTTAGAAGATGCGAAAGCAGTTCGCGAAGGACGCTTAAAGCCAACAGATATAAAAGAAGAAGATAGAGATTACTATTTGGAGCGTCGATATCCATCATTTGGAAACTTAGTTCCACGTGATGTGGCATCTAGGGCTGCAAAAGAAAGGTGTGATGCCGGTTTTGGTGTGGTAAACAACGACACTAACGAAGGTGTTTTCTTAGATTTTAAATCGGCCATACAGCGTTATGGTAAAGAAGAAGCACACATTAAAGGTATTAAAAATGCTTCTGCCGAAGAAATAACTAAACTCGGAGAAAAGGTAATTGAATCAAAGTATGGTAACTTGTTTGATATGTATCAACAAATTACTGCTGAGAATCCTTACAAAACTCCAATGAAAATATATCCGGCAGTACACTATACTATGGGTGGTGTTTGGGTGGATTACAACCTTATGACTACCGTTCCGGGATTATATGCAATTGGAGAGGCAAACTTCTCTGATCACGGGGCTAATCGTCTTGGTGCTTCTGCTTTAATGCAAGGATTAGCTGATGGCTACTTTGTATTGCCTTACACCATAGGAGACTATTTAGCTGACGATATTAGAACAGGTGCCATTCCAACAGATACTCCTGAATTTGAGCAAGCTGAAAAAGAAGTACGAGAGACTTTAGAAAAGTTTGTAAATAATAATGGAAATCACTCCGTAGATTATTTCCACAAAAAGTTAGGAAGAATCATGTGGGATAAAGTAGGTATGGCAAGAACTGCTGAGGGCTTAAAAGAAGCAATTAAAGAGATTGCTGAACTAAGAGAAGAGTTCTGGAAAGATGTTCGAGTTCCCGGAAGTATCGATGAAATGAACCAAGAACTTGAAAAAGCCGGTCGTGTTGCTGACTTTTTAGAGTTAGGTGAGTTATTTGCCAGAGATGCACTTGAAAGAGAAGAATCTTGTGGTGGTCACTTCCGTGAAGAATATCAATCAGAAGAAGGTGAAGCCGAAAGAAGAGATGAGCAGTTTGCCTATGTAGCAGCTTACGAATACACCGGCAAGCCATCAGAAGCCATTATGCATAAAGAAGAGTTGAACTTTGAGAATGTGGAATTAAAAACACGTCCATACAAATAAGAAAAGATTATGTCTACATCAAAAGGAATGAATTTAACCCTAAAAATTTGGCGTCAGAAAAATGCCAATGCAAAAGGTCAGATTGAAACTTATCAATTAAGCGACGTTTCTCCCGATAGTTCTTTTTTGGAAATGTTGGATATGTTAAACGACAAATTGATTAATGAAGGTAATTCTCCGGTAGCTTTCGATCACGACTGTAGAGAAGGTATTTGTGGTGCTTGTTCCTTGCACATTAATGGAGAACCTCACGGACCGGGAAGAAGAATCACTACCTGTCAGTTGCACATGCGTTCTTTTAAAGATGGAGACACTATTTACATTGAGCCGTTTAGAGCAAAAGCATTTCCGGTTATTAAGGATTTAGTTGTTGATCGTGAATCCTTTGATCGCATTCAACATGCGGGTGGATACGTATCTGTAAATACTTCAGGAAATACAGTTGATGCTAACGCTATTCCGGTAGACAAAGAAAGTGCAGATAAAGCATTTGATGCAGCTACATGTATTGGGTGCGGAGCATGCGTAGCGGCTTGCAAAAATGCCTCAGCTTCATTATTTGTTGCTGCTAAGGTATCTCAATATGCACTATTACCACAAGGTCAAATTGAGGCTAAAAACCGTGTTTTAAACATGGTAAAACAAGCAGAGGAAGAAGGTTTTGGACCTTGTTCAAACACTGGAGCTTGTGAGGTAGAATGTCCTAAAGGCATTTCCTTAGAAAACATTGCTCGCATGAACCGCGAGTTCTTTAGCGCTTCCTTGAAGTAGGCTATCGTACAAACCAAATTTATTTTTATGCCAAGCTTATCTGCTTCGCTTAACTCTAAGTTGCCTAAAGTAGGACCGACAATTTTTACCAAAATGTCGGCTTTGGCAACACATGAGAAAGCTATTAACTTATCACAGGGCTTTCCTGATTTTGAGTGTGCTCCTCAATTAATTGAACTAGTACACGAGGCCATGAAATCAGGTCTGAACCAATATGCCCCAATGGCAGGTTTGCCGGCCTTAAGAGAAAAAATTGCTGAAAAAACGGCTTTTTTGTATGGTGGAAAATACAATCCCGAAACAGAAATAACTATTACTGCCGGAGCTACTCAAGCAATATTTACGGCAATTGCTTCTACGGTAAATGAAGGTGATGAGGTGATTATCTTTACGCCCGCTTACGATTGTTACGAGCCTGCAATAGAGCTGGTTGGTGGTAAACCGGTTTATGTTCAATTGAAAGATCCCAATTATAAAATTAATTGGGAAGAGGTTAAAAAAGTGATTAATCAGCGTACTAAAATGATTATCATAAATAGCCCTCATAACCCAACAGGAAGTATTTTAAGTAAAAAAGATCTAGCAGAGCTAGAAAAGCTAACTATGCAATCAAATATGTTAGTTTTAAGCGATGAAGTTTATGAACACATTGTTTTTGATAGTGAAAAACACAACAGCGTAGCCGCATTTCCTAACTTAGCAGAACGAAGTTTTATTATTTCTTCCTTTGGGAAAACCTACCATACTACCGGCTGGAAAGTGGGCTATTGTTTAGCTCCGGCTGAGTTAATGAAAGAGTTTAGAAAAACTCATCAGTACAATGTTTTTTCGGTTAATACTCCGGTTCAGGCAGCTTATGCAAAGTTTTTAGATAATCGCGATGCCTATCTTGAACTGTCAGCTTTTTATCAGGAAAAAAGAGACTTATTTAGAAAATTGGTAGAAGGAAGCAATTTTACATTAAAGCCTGCTCAGGGAAGTTACTTCCAACTGCTGGGCTATGAAAATATTAGCGATGAAGCAGATGTGGACTTTGCAATTCGCTTAACGAAAGAGTTTAAAGTAGCTTCTATTCCCGTTTCTGTATTTTATAATAAGAAAGTAGATCATAAAGTTTTGCGCTTTTGTTTTGCCAAACAAAATAGTACCTTAGAGGAGGCAGCTGCTATTCTAAATAAACTATAGTGTTTGCTGTAAAATATATAGAACCAAGAAGAAAGAGGTAAGAATCAAGAACAGAGTTAAAGACTTTAGATTTTAGACCTTAGAATTATTGTAAAATGGAAGACCTAAGAGTTAGTTTATGTCAAGCAGATTTAGCTTGGGAAGACCCTCAAGCAAATTTCAAACTATTTGAGCAACAGTTTAATCAGATTGAGCAAACAGATCTAATTCTCTTGCCGGAGATGTTTAATACCGGCTTTAGTATGCGTTCAGCTGATTTAGCTGAGCAAATGGATGGATCCACTGTCAACTGGATGCGAATGCAAGCGGACAAACAACAGGCTGTTATTTGTGGCAGTTTAATTATTGAAGAAGATGGGGAATATTTCAATCGCTTGATTTGGATGAAGCCAAATGGGGAATACGAAACCTACAACAAACGCCATTTATTTCGCATGGCGAATGAGAATGAGCATTTCTCTGCTGGAAATAAGCGCTTAATTGTGGAATTGAAAGGTTGGAAAATTATGCCTTTGGTGTGCTATGATTTGCGTTTCCCGGTTTGGAGCCGTAATCGTTTTAAAACCGATCGTAATACTTTTACTAAAGCAGAGTACGATTTACTGATCTACATTGCCAATTGGCCTGAACCAAGGGTAGAAGCCTGGAAGAAATTATTAGCCGCTCGAGCAATAGAAAATCAAGCTTATGTTGTTGGGCTAAACAGAGTGGGTAAAGACGGGAAGGATATTCCTTACAACGGAGGTTCGCGTTATATTGATGCAAAAGGCGATGTAATTTGGGAAGCGGAGGATCATCAAACGACATTTCATACCGTAACCTTAAACTTCAAAGAATTGGCTGACTTTCGTGAAAAATTTCCAGTAGGAATGGATGGGGATGAGTTTGAATTGTTGTAAGACATTAATTGCACAACAGCCAAAAACACACATCTAATTCACCTTTAACTTTTTAGCAGTCACCCACCAAGCATCTTTCACTCCACTTTTTCGCTCCTCGGCTGTTCTTAGTATAGCATCCTTCATGCTCATAGGTTGACTGAGTACTAAGTGATACCATGTCCCTAAGCTGTTCTGCACAAGGAGCACATCTTTATGTTTTAGTTGACTTTTAACTTGTGCTGCTCTGCTTTTATCTCTTATTGAGGCTAGTACTAAATAGTATTTCCCGTGCTCAATTGTTGTAATTTTCTCTTCCAGTGATTTCACATCGTTTAGCTCTTCGCTCAATTGTCCTACAGATTCCTTCAATTCGGTTAAACTACTTTTTATTGACTTAATCTCTTCAAAAAGCATCCTCAGTTTCTGCTCAACACTGTCTCCATCAATCGTTTTTGACCCTTCTAATAATTTATCTAATCGCTGGTTCAGTTCTCCAATTTTCTCTTTGTTTTGATTTACCTTAGACGAATCATCTTGTGCTAATAATGTGCTAATGCTTATTAGGCTTATTACAATTATCAATACCAACCTCATTACTTCCCGTATTTTTTCTCTAGTTCTAGAATTTGCTCTTCGATTCTGCTGAGCTTTTTGCCTACTACTTTAGCTGTTTTCTTATCATTTGACTCTTCTAGATTTGCCAATTCAACTCTTATTTTCTTTATTTCGTTCATAACTGCTGAACGACTAAAGTTATTATTCTGGTCATTGAGCATCGCATCAAACCGCTCTACATACTCATCTAACATTTCTACTAACTCATTTCTTTTCTTTTGCTTGGGTGGCAAAAAGCTTAAACGAATTACTACATCATTACTATTAGATGCTACATTGCTGAGCTCACTATTGTTCATCTCATAAGAATAGCCTACTCCAAAAGGTCCAAAATCAAAGCCTACTCCAAAGTTTAAATTATCGGTGGATTGATAGCCTACTTGTGCCCATACTTTTTCTTGGTATTCACCTTTTAGCAAAATATCGTATCGGTTTTCTAAAACAGGCATGTTTTGATAAATAACAATCGGTGTTATTGCAAAGTCACTGTTCTCAAACTGGTACTTGTAACTAAGGGTTCCTACCAAATAGTCGGACAGTTCTTCACCCCCAATCACTAAATGTGGCGCACTAAAGCCGAGCTGAATATTTTGATAGTCATACAACATCCCAAATCCTGCTATAAAGTTGGTTTCATCATAATAACTGCCTGCTAGCGTAGGGTCTGTTTGGTCTAAAAGCTCTGAGTTACTAATTGCCGAAGGGTTTAACATACGTCTGATGGCGCCAGCTGAAATCCCAAAACGAAGGTCTGATTCATCATCAAACTGTATTTGATAGCTATAGGTAGCATCGTATTTTGTCAACTCATAGGCGCCTCTTGTGTCTGATAAAATCCGAGCTCCTAAGCCTTGTTGGTTATTAAGTGGAGCATGTAAGCCAAACATCGTATTTCTTGGTGCTCCGCTAAAGCCTGCCATATAGGTCTTAGTATTTAATATTGCTGAGATGTTTCCGCTATTCCCGGCAAATGCAGGATTTAAATTATATCGATTTAAAATGTAGTTATAATAACCGTTTGATAAATCTTGTGCTGTTAGCCCTACACTAAACACTGTTAATATAAAGAGTAATGTGGATATTTTCTTCATTTCTATTTAATTTTTACCGCTAGTATTTATGATTTTTAACTTATCTTTTTAAGGTGATAGTTCCTTTAAACATCGAAGAAGTGCCTTGGGTGTCTTTTAAAACATAGAAGTAAATGCCATCCGGCAACTGCTCCCCATTCATTGTCCCATCCCAATCATTATTATAGTTGCTTGGCTTTTCATACACCATCTGACCATTTGCTGAAAATATAGTCAAGCTGTAATTGGAATACAGCTGAACATTCTTTATCTCCCAATAATCATTTCTTCCATCTCCATTAGGGGATAAATAAGCGGCTGTTGGTAATGTCCCTTCTACTTGATCTTGAATTTCTACATAAATAACTGCTGTATCTGCTGCACCTAACTGATCGCTTACTTCAACATCAACTTTTATTTTGGATTCATTTTCATAATCGAATGCTCTTGCTGACCTTAGCATTCCATCTTCACTAATCGTAAATCCAACTGTTTGATCTAATATTCTAAATGATAATGAGTCATTTAAGTCGCTATCCGATGCAATTACTTGGCCTACATTGACTCCTATTGCCATATTCTCTCTTAATGTAAAGTTTTGTGATACTATAACAGGTGCTTCGTTTCCGTTCTCTACATAAATGATAAAAGATTTTTCGAAATAATCTCCTGCTTGGTCTGTTGTTCTTAGGCGGATTGTATAACTGCTCTTTGTTTCATAGTCTAATTGCTTTGCTGTTAAGAGTGAGTTACCACTGATCTGAAAGTCTTTGTTATCACTGCTTCCCGCTCCACTTACTAAACTGTATGTAAATTGATCATTTACATCTTGATCTATGGTAGTTATGGTAGCTATTTCTGTTCCCACTGCTGCCAGCTCACTAACTAAAGAGTCTGATATAATAATATCCGTGGGAATATCATTTCTATTCTTAATGTTGATAATAAATGCTTTTTGAATGGATTTTCCTCCTGCATCGGTGGCTTCTATTCTTACAAATCTTCTTCTTTCATCATTGTAATCCATTACTGAGTCTACTTCTAGTATCGACCCATTTATTCTAAAGAAGCTATTGTCTTTACTTCCTTGTCCTTGAACTAATTGATAGCTGAAAACATCTGAAACATCTTCATCTGTTGTGGAAAGGTCAGCAACGTAAGATCCTTTTGGAAGTTTTTCTGATAGGGTATCTACATTCAATTGAAGGTTAGTTGGCGCATCATTGCTATCTAAAACATTTAGTGTTAACTGTCTGCTGTAGGTTACGCCCATTTGGTCTCTTACCTGTACTTCAATTATGTATAGATTCTTTATTTCATAATTAAAATTAGCTGCTGTTTTCAACTCATTGCCGGCAATGATAAAGTCTCCATTGTCATTATTTGACTGGTTAACAAATGAATAAGTAAATACATCGTTGCTATCTTTATCAGTTGCGGTAAATGACCCTATACTTGTGTTTAATGCTAGGTTCTCTATAAAACTCGATGGAGTAATTGCAATATCGCTTGGTGCATCATTCGTATTGGTGATGTTTATTTGAAATTCTTTTTCATAAGTTAATCCACCTTGATCTGTTGTTCTTACTCTAATATGATGTACTCTTTGGTTATTGTAATCAAAAAGTGCATTGGTTTTTAGCTCATCTCCGCTAATCGAGAAATTAACATTGTCTACATCTCCATTTCCGGATACTAATTGATAGGTAAAGCTTTGTGCTGAATCAATATCGGAGCTGGTAAAAAATCCAACTGAGCTATTTAAAGTAATATTCTCCGGAATTGATCGATTACTTAAATTAATATCAACCGGTGCATCATTTACATTTAATACTTTAATGGCAAAGGCTCTTTCAAAGGTTTTATTCTTGCTGTCTGTTGTTCTTACTCTTATACTGTGAGATCGTTTTGTTAGAATATCAAATACATCGTCTGAGAACAACGAATCATTTGAAATTTTAAAACTAGAATTATCATCTGAACCGGATCCAATTACAAGACTATAAGTGTAACTGTCTATCGCATCTTGATCAACTGTTGTGAGTCTTCCAATATATTCTCCGGCAGGCTGCTTTTCATTCACCTCATTGTGGGAAAGCATAATGTTATTGGGGGTGTCATTGGTGTCTAATATGTTTATTGAAAGCTGCTTGTTGTACTTTCCTCCGTTTCCATCATCTGTTTCTACTTGTATAAAGTACACGCTTTTGGTTTCATAGTCGAAAGTGGTGGATGTTCTTAACTCATTCCCTACTAATATAAACGAGGCATTATCATTTGCTGAAAGGTTTACAAATGCATAAGTGTGCGTATCTGCTGTATCCGGGTCGGTGGTTGTAAAACTTCCTACTAAGGAGTTTGAAGGTAAGTTTTCATACAGCTCATTATTGTCTAACTGAATTGCCGTTGGTGCATCATTGGAGTTTATTATGTTTATTTGAAGGGCTTTTTCAAAATAAAGTCCTTGATTGTCTGTTGTTCTCACTCTAACTGAATATTGAGATTTCACATTCACATCAAATGTCGTGTCTGTTTTAAGTTCGGCTGAACTGATTAAAAATGCATCATTATCATCGTCTCCACTCCCACTTACCAAGGAATAGGTGTGTACGTCATTGGCGTCTGCATCGGCTGATGTAAAAAGTCCTACGGTAGTTCCTTTTGCTGATGATTCTGCAACAATGTTGTTGGATAAATACAGGTTAGTTGGTGCATTATTGACATCTGTTACGGTAAACGTAAAGGCTTTAGAATAAACCCCTCCATTGCCGTCGTCTGTTCTAAGTCGAATTGACTGCTGTGATTGGGTGTTAATATTTAACACGGTATTGGTAAAAAGAGAGTCGTTTCTAACACTAAAGTTGGCATTATCTGCATCTCCTACCCCGTTTACAAGCGAATAGTTAAAGGTTGACCCTGTATCTTGGTCGGTCGAAATGAGTGTTGCCACAAATGTACCTATTGGCATACTCTCTCTTACTGAGTTTGTTGACACCTGTATATCGGTGGGGGCGTCATTGCCATTTTTTATACTAATCGTAAATTGCTTTACATAGGTTCCGCCGTTTAAATCGTCTGACTGAATGTATATAAAGTATGTATTTTGTGTTTCGTAGTCAAAAATAGCCTTTGTCCTTAATGAGTTCCCTACTATATTAAAGCTAGCGTTATCACTTCCTGATATGGGAGCAAAGCTGTATGAAAAGCTCTGCCCGGCGTCTTCATCTACTGATGATAGCATTCCAACTATGGTGTTTACTCCTTGGTTCTCTAGTACGGAGTCTGATGTTAAGCCAATGTCTGTTGGCGATTCATTTAAGTTGTTAATTAATACTTTAAAAGTGTCTACATAGATATTGGCGGCAGCGTCTGCTACTTGTAGGCGAATGGAGTACTCATTTTGCACTTCATAGTTAAATGCTTGTGCGGCCAAAAGCTGATTACCACTAATACTAAATGCAGCATTGTCGGCATCTCCGGAACCTGAGACTAATGTATAGGTAAACGATTCATTAGCATCGGAGTCGGTTGCACTTAAAGTGGCTACTATGTCATTTATGCCATTGTTCTCATCTATTTGTGTTGATGATAAATGAAGTGCTGTGGGTGGGTCATTGCGGTTGGTTACTTGGATTGTGTAGACTGTGTCGATGTAGCAACCCTCAGAGTCTGTACTTCTTATCCTAATAGAATAGTGTTGTTTTGTTTCATAATCGGCAACAAAAGCTGACTTTAATTGATTTCCACTTAGGGTAAACATTCCATTGTCAGCATCTCCAAAACCACTTACAAAACTATAGCTGTGCACTTGTCCGGCATCTTGGTCGGTTGTGCTAAGGTTACCTACGAGGGTACCGATGGCTGCACCTTCGGCAAAACTATTGTTGCTTAATGTAATGATTGTTGGTGCTTGATTTGTTCTTACGACAAAGGGGGCTGAAGGGCTTCCATAGATCGCATTGTCTTGAAATAATACACTATCTACACTCCTATACACAGAGTCTGTTGACTGATCGTAAAACTTAAAGGTAACACTTTCTCCATTTACCTGATCACTGTATACGCTCATTACGGCTTGGTAACTTCCGTTGATTACTGTAGAGGTATTGGCGACTCCTCGTAGTGTGTCCCTTACAAAGGCGCCCAACTTATTGGAGGGATTGTTAAGTTCTATGCAGTTTAAGTCTATAACTGCACTAACGGTCATGCTGTATTGATACTGATTGGGATTAACTGACCATGTTGGTGCTTGTGATTGCCCTGCGAAAGGGAGTAGTAGACTTGCTACTACTCCGAGAGTTTTTAAATTAAACATTGATTAAAATTTACTAGGATGTTGTTTAATAGTTGAATTAAAGTCTTATTGAGACTATTTTATCTTTACGATTTTCTCTGTGATTATTTCTTGCTCGTCGATAAAACGAAGCTGGTATACGCCCGCTGAAAGCTCCGATAAATCAGCTTCTGTCAGCTCTAGTTGTCTTCGACCCATCGTGCTTCTGCTAATCAGTTTTCTGCCGTTTTGATCGATAACCTCTATGCGACAGTCTTCGGCCATTTCATCCGGAACCACCACCCTTAAATAATCGGTAAATGGGTTGGGGTAACTGTAGGTTAAGACCTCAACAGGTGCCGAAAGCTTATCGGTGTATTGATCGCAGTTTTGCTTAACAATTAACTCCATTTTTATTGGATTGGTTGGAGTGCCTTGAGTTGAACTAGGTTCAAAAGTTACATTTCCTTCAACCGCAAGCTCTTCCTCGGTTTCAAGATTGTATAAACTCATCGAATATTGTTCATTTGTTTCTCCAAATACTGTTAAATAGTACGCTCCATTTCTTTCTTCAGCACTTTTGATCCAGTCATCAGAGTAACCTCTCAATTCGTCCTCCTTAAAGGCAGTTAACACCCAATTACTATCAGCCAACAACTCTTCGCAAGTATTTATTTCAATAATCATATTAGAACTTGCTTCAAAGTCGTGAGGATTCAAATTAAATTTCTCGGGCAAAATATCTGCTAAAGATTTTTGATAAACTTGATTTTTAACTCTCAATAAGCCTTGTCTTGGATAGGTAAAACCAGTAGAAGTTGAAGACTTTAACAAATACCCCTTTAAAGGTTGCAATGCCTGCAAACTACCTATCCACCCAAGATTTTGGTCATAGTAGGCAAAACTTTGTTGTCCTTTAATTAAGTCACCTTCAGATGCATTAAAGTTAGCTAAAGCTGTAGCCGTTGGTAAGTTCCCGGTACTAATAAAGCCTATTCTATTCCACCCTTGATTTACATTTATAACAACTGTATCAGGATCAATGACAAAACCACTATACTCGATTGTATCTGAGTTTGAAATATGGATTAAATATGACTTTTCGTTTATGATCCCTTCGTTGTTAAGTCCGCCGACCCATCCATAAGCAGATCCGCCATAAGTTGCTTCAGCATTATTACCACGAGTTTTTATCACATCTCCATCTTCAAAGCTCAAGCCTTCTAAGAAGGTATGAAGGTTTTTCATCTCCTTATTATATAAGGGGAAACTTACCCAGTTCCAGCCCTTTCTAAGAGTTATAGGCATAGATAGTCTATCTTCAGCATCAAACATCTGAGGAGAGGTTGGAGTTCCAATTAAATTATTATCAACAAAAAACAAGCTTGGTGTAACCCGATCATGTAACTCTCCTTTTGTAGCATTCCATACTTTAAAATGTATACTATCGGCATGATTACTATAAACATCTAAAAATGCCATATACCGATCATAAGTTGCCACATACTGTAAGTTAGCTACTCCTCTTAACGAATCATTAATGTACGCTAAAAGAAGATCTTCTTCATTTACACTAATAGTTCCGTTAATTCGAAGCTGTCCGATTACACTCATGCTCTTAGCAAATTGAGAAGGATCAAAACTAAAGTTAGGTGGTGTTTTTCTTACTTTAAGTTTAACAAGTAGCTTTTCATTAAATCCAAAATCAGTACTTAGCATAATATCTTCAGAATAGTCTCCAATATTTACTGAAGGCTTAACACTAAAGCGAATCGTTTCAGTTGACAAAGGAGCAATTGTTCCTGAGGATGGGCTAACAGTTAACCAAGCCGGAATATTTGAAATTGAAAAAGTTTTCACCTCTCCTCCGTTGTTCACTACTTTAGAACTAAATGTAAGAGTATCATTAAATTCTTTGCTAAGGTTCTTTTGAACATCTTGCCAAACAACTTGATTTTTATTAATGTATGCAATCCAAGTTTTTGGAGACTGCATTTTATTACCTCTTAAGTCCTTTACTCCTTTTACTGAGATATTAAGCGTAACATTTTCAATATTTTCGTTAGGTTCATTGGTATTAATTACTATCTTATCATTATTAACACTCCAGCTAAAGTTTATATTTTTCACCGGGCGTGGCAAAGCTATTGCCGGCGATTCAGTTGAAGAAATGCTTGCACCACCTTGTGGAGCAATATCCAACAAGCTTGCAGAAGCATCTTTATATGAAGGAGTTAAGTTAGCAACTCCTAATTCAACTTTATAGCGTTCAAATGGATAATAAACCATTAGCCCAAACTCATTATCTCTCATCCTGTTGAACATCTCAAGTTCAATATTTTCGCGCAAACGAGCAGAGTTCCAAATCCTAACTTCATCTAAATATCCACTATAATGTCGATCGTAGAACTCATTAATACCGTTTGTATAGTATCTTGCTCCAAGAGCTAAACGTGGTGCTCCAAAGCCATAGAAATTTTCAGAACTTATTGAGTTTTGCTGTTGTCCGTCAATATATGCAGTTGTGTTAGCAAGACGATTTAAAACCAATGCAAAGTGATGCCACTGATTATCTGCAAAGTCTACTGAAACTGCCTCAAAATCTACGCTATCATTCTTTACATGAATCGTATTATCTGCAGCAAGCTCAATGCTCCATCCATTTCTATTAATATCATTAGCTTCAAACCTTCCACTACCATTAGATATAAAAGTCATAGGACTTCCGCCTGTAGTTTTAAACCAAAACTCAATGGTTAAATCCATTTCAAATGTAGCTGCTAATGTACCTGCACTATCAAGTAATGCAAAGTCGTCAATGCCATCAAAATAGGCACTACTACTTTTAGGACTCAGCTCCCATTGTGCATGAAATTCTGCATGGCGGGCTCTGGCAACATCCTCAGCTAAGTCTCCTCTGCCCTCTTCCATTGGCCAATAGCCTACTAAACCAGGCTCTCTGCCTGTTAAGTTCAAGTTTAATCGACTACTGATGACTGAAGCGCTTAAAGCTCTATTCCATATTCTCAACTGATGTGCACTGCCACTAAAATAGTCTCCTCCAGTTAATGCGCTTTTCCCAATATATGTTTTACCTCCACCGGTGTATGATGAGAAGAAGTTATTTATTGTGCTCGATTGACTAGTTGAACTACTTCTATCAACAATATCAAGGTTTAAACCAGGCTTATCATAAGTAACAGAATAATGATGCCAAGTACTGTCATCTAATACCGTAAAATTCGACTCATAAGTTTGATTACCAACATTTACTTCAACTTTATTAGCAGCGTTAAAGCCAATAGAAAAAAAGTTATTAGAACTATTTCCCTGAGAAATTACGACTTGATTCGAACCTAGTTGGTTTCTTTTTGCCCAAAACTCCACAGTAAAGCTTTCAGATGCGAAATCAAAACCATTAGCTATTTCCAAGTATGTACTTGCTCCATCAAAAGCAACTGTTTTGTCATGCCTTAGTTCCTGACCATTAACAACGCCAGTTAGCTGAAAATTATCAATAGTTAAAGCTCCGGCTTCAATTGGTTCGTTAAATTGAATCGAAATATCATCATTAGGATCTAACACTCCATCGGCAGGCGTAGGAGTACCAAATGGATGTGGATTTACTCTATCTGCAACCCCTCCTATTACATTGGAATATTGTGTTTTATCAGGGTTTCCCGGAATTTCACAAGTCGTAAATGCCCTCATTTGATAGCTTTGATCGATCAATTGAGCCATATCAAAGTTATAGTTAATATAAGATTGATTAGTTGGAATGACCAATGGTGATGGGTGATTTGGGTAACGAACATTTATATCAGTTGTATCTTTAAACCACTCTTCCGACAATGTAATCCATGATGACTGAGCAGACGGCTTGTACTGTAACCCAATCTTTTCTAATCCACCATAATTAATATCATAGCCGGTTAATAGCATTGGCAGTGTATCTTTAAAATCATTGTTCAACACAAACTGATCTCCAGGGTTTGTAATTTCAATGTCTGTACATGATGGTAGGAACTGAACTGAAACATAAACTGTATCAGCAATATCTTCTGTATTCCCAGTACCAAAAGAGTATTGACATTGAGAGTGAAATACAAATGCTAAACTATCATAATGAATATGGTTTGGCCCTTTTTCGATCTGAATTTGCTTAGAAATAGATGTTTGTGCAGGAACTGCAAAACTTCTATTCGGTGTAATTCCATCTATTTTAATAATTGCTCCGTTTGGATTAGTATTTTCTAACACCTTTAAGTCATATATCTGATCTTCTAAACCATCGTTTATCAGACTTAAGTTTATCACTGCAGCTGCATCAGCTGGTACATTATAAACGGTTCTTGGTGATGCTGAAATTCTTGGTTGCTCTAATTGAATAGTAGCTTTATCTATGATCGAACCAGGACGATAGTATTTTGTTTTCGTTTCACCTTGATAAGGACATGCAGTTTGACCGCCTCTAGTTTTAAAGATTGGACCATAACCATCTTTAGATTTAAAAACGTCAACTGTAAAGTCATCTCCTGCATCAGAATCATCAATAGAATAGCTAAAAGTAGATGTAGTTGATGTTGTGGTAGTAGTTGTAGAAGTATGCGAATAATTTAATTTCAACTTCTGCTCAACTTCGATTCCGGAACCACCAATATCTACTCCAATTTTTAAAGCAAGTTCTTCGGCTAAGTTTAAGGAAATTTGAAAAACATCAGTTGTGTCACGAGTAGTTGATGTTGTATAAGAAACACCTGCTCCTGCTTGATAAGAAATATTTCTGTCAATGTTCGAAGAGTTCGCTAATACCTTCTCTCTTTCGTTCTTACGAATTGCATCTTCCCAAAGTCTAATCTGTTGATTATACCACCAAACACTGTCAATACCTGTAGTTATTCTAACAGTTTGAGGTATTCCTGCTGAGTTCAACACTGTAGTATCTTTGGTAGCATAACCTGAAAAAGTATAACTTACTCCATCTGCATCATCTTTGTTTCCATTATACTGATCTGGAGTTGCATTTGAACCAAAAACAGGATCATCATTACTTTTCCCATAGTTAGGGCTACTTACAGGAAGTTTACTGGAGTAAAGTGAATTTGAAGCTAATAATTGGTTTCTCAAATTCGCTAACCTTGGAATCACAGACTGCTCAATCCCTGCTTGAGTAAACACAAACTCAGTACCATATCCTCCGGGTATAGTAAACATTGCTTTTGTTGAACCAACTTTAAAACTTTTTCCATTATAAGTCAATGTATCACCAAAACACTCATTATTCCCGTCACCACATTTAGCTAAGTCAATTAGAGTAATAATTTGAGATAAGCCAAAATCCATGTTAAGTGAACGACCAAAGAATAAGTCAGCATCTGGCCCAACAAACTCCGGGTCTGCACTAGTATTAATTGCAACAGAATTAGTCATTGTTTCAACATACTCATTAGTTCCTGTAATGTTAGACTCAATAGTTGTTGTAGAAAGCAATGAGTTACTGATTTCAGTCTCGGTTGTATAACCAAGTCCAATAGAGAACTTTGTTCCTAACTTAAAGTTTTTCTGAAGCTCCACTCCAACTCCACCTGCATTTTCAAATGTGCTAACCGTGGTATGCTGTGTTTCCTCCTCCCATGAAGAAAAGCTATTTGAGCCCGGAGGGTCTCTCAAAATCATAGTAACTACCTGAGGACCTGCAGTAGCAAAAGAATTACCGAGTGCTCTACCCCCAAATACTACTCCTCTAAACAGAGGGCTAGGAGTTCCATCCCCTAAATTTGGTCTCCAACTTACTGTTGAGTTTGGAGTTATTAAAGTCAACTCAAAAGTTTTAGTAAAACTATAGTCAGGAGTTAGCTGATCTGCTGCTGTATTTGCCTGACCGGCTGTAAAACGATACAATTGAGTTCCATTAAATTCATCCATTGGCTGAATTTCAAATTCAGCTGCCGGACTATTTGATAGCTGGTTATTAATAACAAACTTTCCTTCAGATAATGGAACACTATCTAAAATAGGGTTTGAGGCATTATCTCTATTTTCATAAATTTCAAAAGCCTGTATATTCCATTCGTAATTGGTATTTTCTTCAAAAATAGGGTATTTCATTCCCAAGGCTGCTGTTGGAATAGTCATACTACTATCATTTACTTCTATGTTCAAGCTATCAGAGCCGTAAACTTTTTGAAAATCTGCATCTACAACATTTAATCTGGGAGTTTCATAGTAAATGAAATCCAACAATTTGTTAAATGCTATTGTATCGATTCGATCTATTTTCTTAACTCCCAAAGAATCTCTGAACAAAGTATCCGTTTCAGTTTGCAACATTGGCGCCATTGACAAGTCCAAAATGCTATTGTTTGTAAAACCTATGGCATTATTAGAAGTAACATAAAAGTTCGGAACTTGATACTTGATTGGTGGAAGGTATATTTCATACTCCCCGGTGTTTACATCTGTTGTAACTGTAGTATCAAAACATCCTCCACCTTGTTGAGATACAAAACGAATTGTAGCTCTACCAATGTTATTTGTCCCTCTACCTAAACCAGGGGGTAGAGCTTCTTGAACACCACCGCCGGCAACACGACCTACAACTTTCATTAGTGTATTGTCAATAAATGAAGCAAGAGCTTCATTTTGCTGAAAATTGTAGTTACCACTGGAAGGGAATCTTCCAACTGCAAAAGTATGACCTTGCTTCTCTGCAGTTAGTACATGAGGACCTATAGGAACTTGAAGTGAAAACAATCCATCTTCATCTGTTCTAACAGGCTCCCCATTTTGAATAACTACTTCACCATCAACTTTGATAAAAACATCTTCTACAAAACAAGTAGAGTTTTCAAACTTAACTGAACCAGTTACATTAAAAGAAGAGTTATCTGTAAAATCAACATTAGAGAAATTTGGAGTACTTCCTCCAATATATAAAGTAGTGGTTGCAGGAGAAAAAGTATGTGTTCCAAATGATGGAGTCAATATAAAGTTATCTCCATTGCCTAAGTAAGGAACAAAGGGAATAAAGTAACTCCCACGTTCATCTGTATAAGCCCCTGCGGTTAGTTGATTTGAGCTTGGTTTACTACCATTAAAAGTTACACCTACTAAATCAGCGTGATTTTTATTAGGTGTTAATAAAGTTTTTGAGTAATCATAAGCACGTCCACCAAAGCCCTCATCAAACCTCCAATAACCTCTTAAAGAATTCATTGAAGGATTAACATAAACATCATAAGATTGCAAAAGCTCTAAATCAGATATAGCTCTGTTATAAAAGCGCACTTCATCAAGCTGACCTTTAAAGTAATCTCCCGTACCTGATTTACCAATCATTAGGTTTGAAGTAGAATTTAATGCAGTTTGATTTGAGACCTCTGCTTTTAATAATGCTCCATTAACATATAGTTTCATAGTGTCACCTGAAACACTTCCCGCTACTGAAGCCCAGTTTCCTGCAATAATAAATGGGGAGCTCGCAGAAATGGTTTTATTCCCGCTGGTTAATTTTAGTGTACTTCCATCCAAGAACAACTCCCAACCTGAAGTGCTTGATTTTTTAGAAGCAATAACCTTTTTGCCTGTTAAGTTTTGTGGTCTTATAAAAGCAACAATTGTCATAGAGTCTGACTGAAAGGCTGTTGGGTTCCCTGCATTTGCATAGGCAGAAGTCCCATTAAAGTCCCCTGAAAAGCCACTTGCTCCTGAAGCAGCTTCAGCTGTAACTTTCACCCCTTTAACTGCCGTACCTCCATCATAAGTTACTTGTCCATTAACTGTTCCAAATGCCAAACGGAAACCAATATCTTTAGTGATATTAGAGTTCAAAGTATTTCCTGCACAATCAGACACGCCCTGAATCATATATTCATAAAGCGTATTAGCATTAGCTGTATTATCAGAATAAAACCTTGACTTCCCTTCAACTGAAGCAACAAAAACGGTATCAGAAGTTAGTGGGTTAATTCGATAAACATACCAGTCATCAACTTGTCGTGTTGGTGTTTTCCACTTTAACTCTATACGGTCGCCAAACTCCCCATCAGATGACTCTACTTTATTTTGTGATTGATTAAACACATTGGCAATGTCAGCAGGAATATATGCAGCCTGACTGTTTGTTGACATAACTCCATTAGTCCTACAACTGTTATATACCTTAACCTGATAAGTTAAATTCTGACAGATATCAGCCGAGTTGTCTGTATATGTGGTAACATTCTCTCCCACGTCAAACTCTACCTGTCCGGTTGCGCTTTGTCTTACAATCTTAAATCCTTCCTCCATTTTGGAGTTATCAACCCAAGTTAAAGTAACTTCTCGATCAGTTGTATCTATTACTATTGATGAAGTAGCAGTTGCAACTGGGGCTCCTAAACCCACCTTTGATTCAGAACTTGTATATGAAGAGTAGATTGGAGTTGTTCTATTTGGACAAGCACCAGTTGCTCTAACTTTATAAAAGTACTCGGTGCCTACATTTGTATTGTTATCTCTAATTGACCGGTCAGCTCCAGAAATAGTATATGTTTGAGTATTTGCAGAAAAGGCATTGTTAGTTGCCCTTAAAACTTCAAAGTTGCTAGGATTATTAGAATTTGACCAGTTCCAAGTAACATCAATTGCACCTCCACAGTCAGCTTGATCTAAAAACAATCCTGTTGGTGTACCTGCAATACCTATCTTTCTACCATTTACTATAACACCGGGACTCTTCGCAATCCTTGTAGCACTATAATGCATCACTGTTCTAATTCGATATTCTTGCTCCTTTCCTGCTGGAGCAGCAGCATCGTTATAGCTTGTTCCTGTATTGTTGTATATATTAGTATAGCTACCTGAAGTATTCGCTTCTCTTCTTTCAACTTCAAATCTTAAATTAGAAGCTCCTGCTACAATAGAGGGAGCCAGCCAACTAAGGGGCACCTCATCACAAGAAACATCAAAACCCGCTTGAGGAGATTGAGGATCATCAATACGAGTTGCAATTTGTTTTTGAATATTTGTTGGAACTAAAGGATTACCACAAGAGGTATTCGCATTTCCAAAATCAGACTCAAAGATTATGGTAACCGGATTTGAAAAAAAATCGCCCGGAAGATTATTAAACTCTCGATAATTTGTGGCAATTGAACCGGATCCTGTATTATCAAAAATTTTCTGAGGAGAGTTTGCTCCAATCCTATATGAAATTTTTTCGCCAGTAGAGTATTCTCGACATACATTTGACCCACCCGGATCATCTTTCCAGTCTACTCTCATTGTACCTGCGACATAGTTAATATTCACTTGAAGATCAGTAGAGCTCATTTGAGCATTAAGCTGAGTAGCCGAAAGCAATAGAACAGCTAACAAACAGCCCATTAGACGGGTAGGCTTCATATTTTTACGGTAAGGATGTTTTCTAAAAGTTAATTACCTTTAAATTTTGTTAATGCGCAAACATAATAATATTTTGTTAAAAACTATCATTCGTAGAAAAAAAACAGTTGTTTATCAATAAAAAACAGCAATGCAGCTAACAAAAAAAATATTGTTTGTTTATTTGCAAAAAATATCAAATAAGAGTCCTACCACGATTATGACTAAAGAAGAATTCATTCATTTTATAGCAAAAGAACTGGAAATTGAAGAAAAGAGCATTGACCTCAAAAGCAATTTTCGCAATTTAAAAAACTGGAACTCCCTAAATGCTTTATTATTCATCTCTCATTTAAATGAAGAAAAAAACATTTTAATTTCCTCTTCAGATTTAGCTCAAAGCGATACCTTAGATGACTTACATTTGCTAATTCAACAAAAGACAACTTAATGGCAATTTTAAATAGTAATGGAATTAGTATAAAAGGGATTGCTTGTATATTGCCAAAAAACAAAGAAGACAACCTTAATATCGACTTTATTGATAAAAATAATCTTAAACGAATTATAGAACACACTGGAATTAAATACCGGTATACAATAAAAAATAAACAATCACCTATAAAAGAAGGATTTTACCAAGCGGTTAAAAAATTACTCTCTAACACTAGGTGGGAAGAAAATTCGATTGACATACTTATCACTATTACTCAAAGCAGTGGCAATCAAATACCCGCAATATCCTGTCAGCTACAAAATGAATTTAATTTTTCTAATCGGGTACTAGCCTACGACATCAATTTAGGTTGCTCGGGGTTTGTTTATGGTTTAAACAGCATTAGTCAACTATTAAAATCTATTGACAAGCCTAGTTGTAGAGCAATTTTATGTTGTGGGGATTACTCCTCGCAGTTAATCCATAAAGAAGATCCATCTGTTCGTCCAATATTTTCAGATGCAGTGTCAGCAACTGCCATTGAATTTAATAGAAATGACTCAAGCAATTGCTCATTTAATTTGGAAACTTTTGGTGAGGGAAAGAGTGCAATTTATACCGACAATGATGGCTACATGAGATTAAATGGCATTGATGTATTTAATTATTCTATGCAATATGTGCCTAACAACATTAAGCAGCTCCTACAAAGCAACTCACTCAAAGCAAACAACATTAAACAATACTTTTTTCATCAAGCCAATAAAATCATTAATGATTCATTACAAAAAAAACTAAAATTAAATGATGAACAAGTCCAAAATAGCATTCAGCTTTATGGAAATACATCAACAGCTAGCATACCAATAACTATAGCGAAAGCGGTTCTAGATGATACTTTAGCCGAAGGTTGGACTGTTTTATCTGGTTTTGGCGTTGGTTTCTCTGTTGCTTCTGCATTAATTAAAATGGAAACGTTAGCCTCATCAATAACTTTCTTTGATTTATAGTATATGACTGACATAGATATTGTAATTCCATTATTCAACGCAGAGGCTTCGCTAGCACAGCTAATACATCGACTTAATGAATGGTGCGAAACTTCCATGCTAAAAGTAAAGGTCATATTTGTTGAAGATGGAACTACAACTAACTGCAAGTCAACAATTCGGTCAAGCGATAAAAAATTCAAATACAAGTACATTAAACTCTCTAAAAACTATGGGCAACACACCGCCACAGCTATTGGCTTTAGTTTTTGCAATGCTTCATTAATTGCTACAATTGATGAAGACTTACAACATGACCCTTTCGACATAAGCCAATTAATCGAACAGTTAAACAAAAAAAGCGCAGATTTAGTTTATGGAACTTATAAAGAGAAAAATCATCAAATTTCAAAAAACATCGGAAGTAAGCTATTAAAATTAATTTTTAACCTTGAAGGAGTAAACTACAACTCCGTTACATCATTTCGCTTAATGAAAAAAGAGGTAACTCAATCTTTTTCAAGTCAACTTAAACCTATTGTTTTCATAGATGATCATTTAGTTAAGAATGCTCACATTATTTCTTCATGCAAAACAACTCACCACAAAAGAGAATACGGAAAGTCCGGTTATTCATTGATTAGCTCAATTCGTTTTGCTGTAAAAATTATACTTTATCATTCTTCCTTCCCATTAAAATTTATAACTCGCATAGGCCTACTTACATCCATAATTTGCTTTATTATAGGCTGTTTTTATATTTATCAAAATTGAGGTATGATATACAAATGGGGTACTCATCAATTATTGTTTCAATCTTTTTTTCAACCGGACTAATATTAATGTCTTTAGGAATAATTGGCGAGTACATTCGAAGAATTTGGATTTCTCAACAAAATCTGGATCAAATTTTAATTAGCGAAATAGATGAATAGCAACTACGGCATTCAACTAATTCCATTAGACATGGAGTCCGCTATGCTTGTCAGAAATTGGAGAAACAAAGAAGAAGTAAAGTCTTATATGGACTTTAAAGGCAATATCACCGAAGAAATGCAAAAAAAGTGGTTTAAAGAAATAAATGAAAAAGGCGACTACTACTTCATTATAGAAAAAGATAAAACCAAAATAGGGTTAATTCACTTAAATCGATTTAACGTTAATAAAACTACAGCTTATGCAGGCTTATTTATTGGAGAAAGCAAATTTTTAGGAACGGGAGTTACACTGGCTGCTTCAATACTACTTTTAGATTTTGCGTTTAATGATTTAAAACTAGAGAAAGTATTTGCGAAAGTCCATCCTAATAACAAGTCAGCTATTCAGTATAACGAGAGTTTAGGTTTTCAAAGGTTTTCAATTGAAAATAAATTCTTTTTGAAACTATCATTAAAAAAGAAGGTTTACCAAAAAAAAGAAAAATACTATCTCAATTTCTACCTACTCAATAAACGCCATCTTAACTCATCCACCATTAACTTCGTTTTTTCTAGAAAGCTCTTTTTTTCTAATTCTAAATAATCAATAGTAAACAAACTTGGGTTTAAGAGCCACTTTAATGCCCTTTTGTAAATGGGTAATGATGAATATGGGAATTTTGCTAATTGGTAGTTTCCTGCTAGTGCCGGCTTTATTTTTTTAAAAAACTCAGTACGATTATGTTTGTAATACTCACTCTTATCAAAACCCAAAACATTCATTCCTAAATGAAAAGTCAAATGTTTATCAGTAAGGTAAGTAGGTTTTTGAGCAAATGAAGCAATATTGTGCAACAATGTAACGCCCAAAAAAGGCACACCGATGCAGACATCTCCTAACACAAATTGATTTAGCAGTTCTTTTTTAATAACAAAACAATCAAAGCCCGGATGTGACTTACCTTGGTCTGCATAAATTTGACTTATACTTTCACTTTGAAGATATTCCTTACTTACTCTTCGACGGTTTACACAAATGGCATCATAACCTTCTTCAATCAACTCTACCACATGGTTATAAAAATAAGGCATCAGACCAATGTCCACATTTGAGTAAATCAAATAATCTAAGTCGTCAATCTCCTTAGTTTTATCTAAAACATCTTTAATCAAGGGCAGTTTTCGACTAATTGACAAACTGCTATTTACATCACTAACTGCCCGATTTAAATTAGTAAGTTGATTGAAGAAGGTCGGGCTTATTCCCTCATCTTCCTGAAAAGAGGTTTCACAGTTTATCAACTCAACGTCCTTCTTATTAAAACACTCAACTGCTTTCTGAATACTTATAAAAGTGAACTTTTGTGCAAAGTACAGCTCATTATTTTTATCTACTTTTACGGGGTTCAGAATATGTGCTATTTTCACCAATGAAACCAATTAAATTTAATTCAAATAGTAAAAGTAAATCTTATCACGCACATATAGAATACCTTTTAGAAGATTACGAGCGTTTTCGAGAAAAGTATTTTTCAAAGAAATGCATTAATCATTTACAGTCTCATTACAACGACTCCGAACTACTCTTAACGCATTCAGCTACAGCGGCTTTAGAAATAATTGCTCATTTACTCAATTTCGAAAAAGGCGATGAAATAATACTCCCTTCATTTACTTTTGTTTCTACCGCAAATGCTTTTGTTAGAATGGGAGCTAAACCGATTTTTGTAGATATTGAAGCACCTTACTTCAACTTAAACCTAAAGTCACTAAAAAAAGCAATTAATTCCAAAACCAAAGCCATAATTGCGGTTCATTATGCCGGACACACAACAAACCTCGACTACATAAGTAATTTATGTAAAGAAAAGGACATTTTTTTAATTGAAGATGCAGCTATGAGCTATGGGTGTTCATTTAAACAACTGCCACTTGGCAGTTTTGGTGACTTTGCTGCGATAAGTTTTGATATTACAAAGCAAATCTCTGCGATTCAAGGTGGTCTTTTACTTGTAAACAATAAAAAATTCTCAAAAAAAGCACACGCCATTTATCATAACGGCACCAACCGAGCAGACTTTGAACAAGGCAGTCAACCCTATTACGAATGGACAAGTTTAGGTTCAAAATACCAAATGAATGAACTTAATGCCGCATACCTATACGATCAATTACAAGATGAGGAAGTCCAATTAAATCGTCGCATTCAAATTAGCAAATGGTACCAAGATGCTCTTTTAGAAGCTGAACTAGATAAAAAAATTACATTATTACCTGATGAGGCCATTGATCATAATGTAAACACATATTACATTATTACTAAATCTGCAAAAGATAGAAAAGGGCTACAAAATCATCTATGTCAGAATAATGTTGAGGCTTTTTTCCACTACATTCCATTACACTTATCGCAAATGGGTAAAAAAACAGGAAGCTATATTGGAGGAGAATTGACTGAAGTAATTTCCAAACAAATTTTAAGACTACCATTTCATACAAACATCACAGAAAAGGAAGTTTTGCGCATTGTTGACTTAATAAAACACTACTATGATGAAACAGGTAAGTAATTTAAATATTGTTACTTACTCTGCAAAAGGAGAATCACTCTTTAGTGCATTAAAGACACTATGGTTTTATAAGAACCTAATTTGGGTTTTTGCAAAAAGAGATCTACAGGTAAAATATGCACAAACCTATCTAGGTTTTACGTGGAGTGTGTTTAAGCCACTATTAGGCCTTTCAATTTACACCTTCTTTTTTGGATTTATACTCAACTGGGAGTCTGAGGGCATCGCATACCCCATTTATGTTCTCAGCGGACTTATTAGCTGGAACCTATTCACTTATATTGTTGGAAATGGCAGCTCTGCGATACTTGAATCAAATGATCTTATTAAAAAAATATACTTTCCAAAAAGCATTTTACCTATTTCGAAAAGTCTTGTTGGTTTAATTGAGAGTGGCATTAGCTTCATCTTACTAATTCCATTATTATTCTACTATGAAGTACACATAAGCTGGAAAATTATATTACTACCATTTACCGTTCTTTTTACACTATTATTGGGCCTTTCGGCTACATTTATAATTAGTTCTTTTTCAATCAAAAAAAGAGATCTTTTGCAAGTCCTACCGTTTATTTTAAATATGGCAATTTGGTTTGCGCCGGTTTTTTTTACTATAGACATACTGCCGGAAAAGCTTCAGTTTTTGATGAAACTTAACCCAATAGCCAATATGGTTGATGCTTGGAGGTGGACAATGTTCGATTACAAGCACTTTGAAGTTATATGGCTAATAAACTTTATTTTAGCTATTTTGATTAGTATTGTAAGCTATTATATTTACAACAAACGCGAGCAAAAATTTGCCGACTTTGCTTAAACCCAATGAAAGCAGACACTGTAATAGAAGTAAATCAGCTAAGTAAAAGCTATGAACTAAGGTCTCCTAGAGAAGGAGAACATAAAAAGTTCAAGGCGCTTGACCAAGTTACTTTTGAAGTAAAAAGAGGAGAAAGTGTTGCCATTATTGGAGCAAATGGAAGTGGAAAAAGTACGCTACTAAAAATTCTTGCTGGGGTGAGTAAGCCAAGCTCAGGAGAGGTTAAAATTAGAGGAAGAGTTGCAAGCATTTTAGACATTGGAGCCGGCTTTCATCCTGAATTAAATGGAATAGACAATATTTTTGTTAATGCCCAACTTTTGGGATTCAAAAAGAAAGAAATTACACCCAAGGTAGATAAAATCATTGCATTTAGCGGAATAGGAAACTTTATTTACGAACCGGTAAAAAACTATTCTAACGGCATGTTTCTAAGGCTTGCTTTCAGCATAGTTGCTCATCTTGATTTTGACATTTATTTGTTTGACGAAGTTTTGGGTGTTGGTGATGCGGAGTTTATCATAAAGTCAAAGGAAGTTATTCAACAAATAGTTGCTTCTGACAAAACGGTAATAGTAGTTAATCACTTTACACAAGAAAGCAGCATGTTTACTAGACTATTTGAAATTAACAAAGGCAAACTCACTCATCAATCTAACAAATCAAACTTATTTAACTCATATATTTATCAGGCAGTTGAAAAGTCTAACAAAAAAGTATTTCACCAGGGTTTTCAACTTAGTAATTTTTTAAAAATTCCAAATCAAGAAAAAGTTAAACTTATTAAGTTAAAGGTATTTCACCCAAACGAAGAAAATATCGAATTAACATCAAACCTACCTATAGAACTATCAGTTACTTACACAACAAAAAACACAAACAGCTCAATAAATCCCATCATAACAATAAGCGACATTTCAGGCACAATCATTTTTACAACAAGCCCCATTATCAACGGATTAACAATAAAAACAAAAAAACCATTCACCTTTGAAGCGAAATGTATTATTCCAAAAAACTTTTTCAATTCAACAATTTATTCTTTGGGTTTGTCATTTGTAGCTAATGCTGAAATCATTAAAAGTTTTGACATTGAAAAAAATCAAGAAAACATTAATGACTATGGGTTAGTAGCATCTTTTCAAAATCTTGCCTGTTTTCAGTTAAAATCAGTTATTAAAAGCTTCAAAAATTTAAATGACATCCACTTTTCTACAGGGCTTATAATGCCATATCTCGAATGGAAAATAAAGCAATATGAAACCCACTAAAACAAAACTTTCTGGCAAACACACGATCTACTCTTATTACTCAAAAAGTGTATTAAACTATTTAATTGAAGAGATCTTTAATCAGAAAGTATATAGTTTTAGTTCAGAAAAAAAGTCACCATTAATATTTGACATTGGAGCCAACATTGGCTTAGCCAGTATTTTCTTTATCCAAACGCACCCTACGGCTATAATCAAATCTTTTGAACCTCAAAAAGAAAACATTGAGTTGTTCAATAAAAACATAAAAAACAAAAACATTGAACTTTACCCTTATGCTATAAGTAACAAGTATGAAGAAAGAAAGCTATATATTTGTTCAAAAAAAGATAAATACCTTCCGATAAGCAGCCTACTCAAGAGCAAACAAACAACTAACTATGAAATAGTTAATACAGTTCCATTTCATAAAGTAGTTAAAGAGCATGAAACAATTGATTTGTGTAAAATTGATATAGAAGGTGAGGAATCAAATATAGTAGAGGACTTGATTAATCATAAATTATTACGTCGAATCAAGGAGTATATTATTGAATATCACTTTTCAGCTAAACAACCTTACTCAATAGAAGAGCTTATAAAGCTATTTAACAGTTATGGTTTTTTACATACTATTATCAATGAAGTAAGTTATGAAAACAACCCATTTTTCAATACAACATTAATCCGATTTAAGCTTAATGAAAATAGAAATTAAAAAGTTCAAAGAAAACGGATTTATTACTTTAGAAAACACTTTTGATCTAGCAACTTTTGAATTGGTTAAACGCATTTCTATTCAGCTCAAAAAAGAGTATGCCAATGAAAGATTACTAGGCAGCGCTAAACCCTTTGGGGTACCAACTTATTGGAAAGGTGTTGATATGGCCTCAAAATACAGCACTAAACTATATGAACTATACACCTCTAAAGTAATGACATACATAGCTTCTATTTTATTAGAAACAAAAACGGTATATCTTTTCAATGATCAAGTAGTGGTTAAGCAACCAAAAGAAAATTTCACTTTTGAAAAGCACTTTGATAATCAATACGGCCCTAACCCTGAAATGGCTCTAGATAATAAATTTAAAACGATAACTTGCTGTTGGGTTTTAGATGATTTTAGCAAAAACAATGGCCCTATTACTTTTTTTCATCAAAACGGCCAAGTTATTACGCCTTTACCAAAAGCAGGCTCACTCTTAATATGGGATGGTAATTTAGTTCATTCATCGAGTAGAAATAATACAAATAATGCTAGGTGCGTTTGGTTAAACATCTACAGTAATGTTGATATTCAAAAAGTTCCAACACAAAAGCCTTTCTTTAAAAATTTCTATAACACCAAGGTGAGTTTCTAGTAATTATTCCAAAAACAAGCATATTTCCCTATTTTTTTTGGATTTACTTTGATTGAGAAGTCTTTTAAGAAGTTATCTACTGCTTTTCTGCAACTAAAAACCGGGACATAATAATCATCAACAATAACTACTGCTGAGGAAGACAGTAATGGAGTAAATTTAAAAAGAGAGCTATAAGTCGCACCATAAACATCAACATCTATATGTAAGAGCGCAACTGAAGAAACTAGTTTATCAACACTTTCGATATTTTCAATATAACTTTTTACTATTTGAACGTTTTTCTCAAGTTTAAACGACTTAAACAAACTGTAAACCCCATCAACTGTTGGCTGGTTTCTAAATTTACCATTTTCAGTAAAGTTATTTATAGAGGAAATATCTTCATTATTTAAATAGTCACTATTAAAACCATCAAATGAATCTATTAAAACAAACTTCTTATAAACACCTAAGCATTCTAAAAGCGACTTTAAATAAAGAGCCATCCCCCCTTTATAGACTCCAATTAGAACAACATCCCCAGAAACATCTTGCTCTACGATTTTAACAACCAAGCTAAAAAGGTCATGAAAAAAGGACTTTTCAATCATTGTCAAATGTTTATTTTCGTCTATAATTATTCTCATTTGACCTATTGAGGTTATTTGAGTCGGTGGATTTATAAACTCTAAAACTTCTTGATATTGATTAATTCCACGCATTGTGTACTATAAAATTTACTACTTTTAACTTATTTATCCCTACATACAAAAACGAATTGAAAAGAAACTTACAAAAGGCAGCAGTTGTAATTTTTACTTATAAAAAAACTGATTTTTTATGTAATATTATTAAAGAAACTATTAAATACAATCCTCCAAAAATATACTTTATAATAGACTATTCTGACTCGCCTGAAATAATCATAAAACAAAAAAAAATAAGACAACTTATAAGTTCAATTAAGACTCAAGCTAAAGTAACAGTATTTAGTCCAAGTTCTCATCAAAGTGTTAAACAAATTTTTGATTATGGATTAAATGAAGTGTTTAAACATGAACAAGAAGCTATTATTCTAGAAGATGATACAATGCCATCTCCTCTTTTTTTTGAATTTTGCTCTGAAATGCTTGTATTGAAAAAACATGAAAGCAGGATAGGAGCTATTTGTGGTTGCAACCTTGATGCTGTTGAAAAACCTTCCTCTTACTTTTTATCTAATGTGGCACTTCCATTTTGGGGATGGGCAACCTGGAAACACAAGTGGAGTATGTTGGAGCGAACTTATGACTTCTGGTTAGATTACAGAAACAAAAACACCAGAAGTAGTAGTTCTAAATTTTTACAAATCATTGAACCAATTTTTGATCGGTCAGTTAATAAAGACAAATCTTGGGATGTTAGATGGTCGATGTTCTTATTAGCAAACGACCTACAGACTATACTACCTTCTATAAATTTAATTTCAAATAAAGGGTTTACTGAAGAAGCAACTTATACAAATATTGAGAATTCACAATTTGCTAATTTAAAAGTCCCTAATGTTAATTTTACACCACCTTACAAACAAATTGAAGACACTTCAGCATTAAACAGCTACCATAATAAAATTAGTTTATTCATCCAGGATATAGCAAAAAGAAACACTACCAATGAAAAAGCCACTTTTTAAAGAAGAAGCCCATAACAATAGTTATTTTGAGAATGGGTATATAAAAACAAATCTGCTGAACAAGGAGATGGTAAAAAGCACTTTAGACAAAATATTAAGCTTAAAACCAGATGATAATTACGCACCTAATCGAAAAGGCGCTTCTACTTACCATTGTACTTTTTTAGACACCAATGAGGACTATAAAAGAGCTAGCAATAAATTATTTAAAGATATATTTAACCCAATTGTAGATCAACTTTTTTATGATTACCATGTGTGGAACGCAAATTTATATGTTAAACCACCGGGAGAAGGAAAATTTGAAATACATCAAAACTGGACACATGTAAAAAATGAAAAAGACACTTCATTTACAATATGGTGCCCACTAGTTGACACTAACAAAGAAAATGGAACTATCTGGCTGGTTGAAGGAAGTCACAAGATTCTTCCTGACATTGCTACTTTAAATGTACCCTACTACTTTAAAGAATTTGAAAACAAGCTAGTAGACAACTATCTAAAGCCAATCGACTGTAAAGCGGGAGATGCTGTTATTTTTGAGGACGGAGTTATTCATTTTTCTGACCTTAACAGATCAAAAAAACCGAGATACGCTTTGCAAATTCTAATTGGCCCAAAAAACATTAAGCCTGTTTACTATTACTACGATAAAAGTAAGCCTGAACTTGGTTTTGAAGTTTTTGAAATTAATGATGAGTTTTTTATGAAAAACAACTATCAAACGTTTCATAAAAAACCTAGTGATCAAAGGTCATTGGGCTTTGTTCCAAATCACAATAAATTAATATCTGAACTAGAGTTCAAGGAGGCTATAAAAAATGGCTCCAAGAGAAGAAAGAAAGTCTACTTAGAAGAATAATTAACATTTTTACATTGTCCGCCTTGAGTGAAAAGAAAAAGACAGTTATTATTATAGGAGCAAACTCCTCACTGGGCAAACACCTTTGCTCTATTTTTATTGAAAAAGAGTGGAGTGTTATTGCAACATCGAGAAAAAAGCCCAAACTAAAAGAAGCAAGCTGTTTTAAAATTAACTTAGAAAAGGAGTCTTCGATTAGAAAAGGTGTAAAAAATATTTTGAAAAATATTGACCAAATTGACTTAGTTATACTTGCAAATGGAGTTGTATATTCTGGTGCATTTGAATCTTTTACAACAAAAGAAATTAATCGTCAAATACAACTTAACTTCTTGGGTAACTTATCAGTTGTTCAGAAGCTTTTACCTAAAATGAGAGAGCAAAAGTCTGGCACTATAGTTACCGTTTCCTCCTTATGCGGTTTAGTCACTTTTCCAATGCTCTCTTTGTATCACGCTTCAAAGTGGGCGCTAGAAGGCTTCTGCGAATCGCTTTACTACGAAATGTTACCTTTTGGAATAAGAGTAAAAATTATTGAACCGGGAGGCATTAAGTCAGAAGACGGATATTCTTCAATTGTTTTTCCAAAAAACTCAATCCCTGACTATCAAGAACTGTTAGATAAAGTTCATAATACCGAATGGTTCCCCTCTTTTACTTCTGTAGATATTGTAGCCAGTCAAATTTATAAAGCTGCCACAGATTCCAAAAAACAACTTCGCTATATTATTGGAGAGGAGAGCATAAAATTCATAAACGAAAGGCAAAAAGGGTTTATTGATGAAAGTTATCTTTTAAAAATGAAAAATAGATTCAATGAGGATTGATGAACTAGATATTTCAACTTGGGCATTTTCACAAGACTCCAATTATTATTATTCGGAACTCCGAAAAAAGGGAAGTGTTCATTATATTTCTAAGAACAATACATACTTAGTAACCGGATATAACACTGCGATAGAAGTACTTAACAATCATCAAATCTTTAGTTCCTCAGGCGAACATTCCTTTGATCCTATCTTACTTAACTGTGACCCTCCTAAACATACAACTCATCGTAAAATCTTAGCAGGAGGAGAAGCTCCATTTTCATCCAAACGAATTGAATTATTTTCTAATGACATTACAAACATTGCAAATGGACTAATTAGTCACTTAAAATCCAATTCATCCTTTGAACTAATGAACGACTTTGCAATGCCCTTTTCTTCATTAGTTATACTAAAGCTTTTGGGGTTAAATGCCGATTACAATAAAAAGCTTAAAAAATGGACAACTACAGCGGTTAGTTCAGCTTCAATACACAATAATAAAACTGCCGAAGAAAATTGGCAACAACTAAAACCAGATTTAAAAAGATGGATTTCTGAAGCAAAACAATCCAAATCACCAGGGGGATTAAATGAATTAATTTTTCACCCTTATTCTCAAAAAAACTTTAACGAAGATTCTATTATTAACTTAACAAAAGTTCTACTCTTAGGAGGAAATGAAACAACCCCTAACTTAATTGCCTCATGCTTGTATCGTTTACTAAGCAACGCCCAATTAAAAAATAAAATTAAAGAAAACAGGCAACTTGTAAATCAGCTCATTAATGAGACATTAAGAATTGATGCTCCAACACAAATAATACAAAGAACTTGTACTCAAGATTATGTTTTAGACAATTCTTTAATTCCTAAAAATAGCTTAGTTAGCATATCAATTGGAGCGGCTAATATGGATCCTACAGTTTTTGAGAATGCTAATGAGTTTGAACTAAACCGAGGTGGCAAAATTCTTTCATTTGGATATGGACCACATTACTGTATTGGCGCTCATTTAGCGAAATTAGAAACAAAAATTGCACTAAACTCACTCCTCAATTCATTTGCTGATATAAGATTAAGTAGAAAAGACAAGTTAATTACCCACAGTCATTCTAGTCATGTAAAGGCAGTTGAGAAGCTTACACTAAACTGTAAACAACAAGCACCTCCTATAAAACTCTCAATAATAAAGCAAAAAGCGATTAAACTCATTAAAAATGAACAAACCTCTAACGGAGAGCTACCCACCTACGAATCCTATCCATCACAACATGATGTAAAAAAGAAAAATTGGCACATTACTCAATCCTCTCCATTTGTACATGCAAATATCTTATACTCCATTTCAACTGAAAAAGATCTACAAAAGGTATTTTCAAAAGGAGTTGGGTTCATACTACAACAAAAAGAACTAGGAGATACGTGGCGGTTCTGGAAGATTTCAAAAGGAATAAATAATGTTCCAATTGATGTAGATGATACCGCCATCTGTTCTTTAGTTTTAGAGAAAAACAACTACAACCTCAACAACAAAAAAACACTGCATAACAACATCTTAAAAAAAGGAACAATAAAAACCTGGATAGTTCCTAATAAAAGATTGTTTTTGACCAACCCACTTCTATGCTTCAAACTAATCTTAGAAAAGAGACATTATCGAAACAGCATTAAAAACAATTTTCTTCACCCCGACGACTCTGAGCTTTCCGTAGCCCTAAATGTCATTTCTTATTTAAAAGAGTCTACTCAAACCACAACTGCCATTAGTAATTGCATTGTACTTTGGGAGCAACGTAAAATCAGTGGAGACTTTTACAACAATTTAATGGTAACCATATTTCATATTGCCAGGGCTTATAAAGAAGGTGTAGTGTCACTTAAAAAGCTTGTCCCAGAAATAGTAAATGATATTGAAAAAAACTATCAAAAACTCTGCTTTGCAGAACTTTTACTTGCAGCATTAAGCTTAAAATACTTTGAAGTTAAAAACGAGTTATACGATAAAATAAAAACACTAATTTTATCCATTACCTCTGAGGAGGACTTCAAATTCCATCATTTTGAATATTTCACCTCTAAGGATAGAAATTACGTAGCGGGAAGCCATTGCTTAACAGCTGCTTGGTTTTTAGAACTTACTTCAGAATGGAAGGACTAATTAACATCATAAGTCGAATAAAAAATTTTGCAAAGTATCATTTTATGCTTTTTGCAAATCAAGTTCTTTTATTATTTTCTCTAAGCCAACACTCTGTAGACATTACACTTGTAGTAAAGGCACTAGCAATATACATGCTTTTAGGAACAGGTGGGTTTTTATTAAATGACTTTTATGATAAAAAGTACGACTTAAAAGTAGGCAAACCCAATTCAACAAAAAATCTAACTAATTTTCACCTTTGGGCAACACTCTTAACACTTTGGTTAACTTCAAGCTATCTAGCATTTACAATATCAATTGAAGCACTCATTTTAATAGAACTTCAATGTCTTGTACTCTTACTTTACTCCCACCCTATAAGTCGACTTAAAGAAAAAGGTATTTGGGGAGTATTAGCCGATACTTTTTATGCTCATATTCTTCCTTTCTGCTTTTTGGTATTGATAACACCACCCTTAAAAAATTATATAATCATTGGTGTTCTTGCAGTATTTAACTTCTTAATTGGCTTTAAGGATATTCTTATTCACCAAACGAAAGATAGTAAAAATGATTACCGGTCTAGGATAATCACATTTACTACAAAACACCCCTCAGCTTCTAAAAAGCTCATTCAACAAAGTCAATTAGTATTAAAATTAATCTTTATCATTCTGCTTATTAGCTTTTCAATTACTTTTCACAAACCCATAATCCTAATTGTTACAGCAGCTAGTTTACTTGTAATATCAATAAGCTTTTTTAAAGCTAAAAATGAAGGCATTTCTCTCCAAACATATATATTTTTTACTTCTGTTATTCTAGCCTTTTGGCTTATAGAAAAAAATCAGCCTTATCTATTAATTCTACTTGCTCACCCATTTTTGTTTTCATTACTACTAAAGTTAAAAAGCAAATTTTCACTTTACTTCAACATTGGCTTATATCACATTTTCTTAGTTTTAGGAAGAAATTTAAAAGAAAAGCCTCTTTACAAAAAGCCATGATCATAGATTTATCAAGCATTTTTTGCAATTAATTGAAATATTATGTGTGGAATTTTGGGACATTTTAAAAAAGAGGGTGCTATTGATAGCTCGATTTTTAACCAGATGCTAAATACACTGGCTCATCGTGGCCCTGATGGTGAGGGCATATACATTTCTGAGGATCAAAAAAAAGCTTTAGGTCACCGTAGACTTTCATTTTTAGATTTAAGCGAAAATGGCAGACAACCTCTAAGTAATCCTAAAGGAAACATCTGGCTTACTTTTAATGGTGAAATCTATAATTATAAAGAACTAAAAAACAAACTAAAAAACAATTATTCTTTTAAAACCAAAACAGACACTGAAGTAATCCTAGCTGCTTATGAAAAATGGGGAACTAGTTTTGTTCAACACCTAAAAGGAATGTTTGCCATTGGAATTTTAGATGAGCACAAAAACAAGCTTTATTTATTTAGAGATCGCTTTGGTATAAAACCCTTATACTACGGCAACTTCGAAGGAAATTTTATTTTTGCTTCAGAACTAAAAGCAATAATGCAATCAGGAGTTTTTCCTAAAAAACTTAATAAAAGCGCCATAGCAGATTATTTTGTTTATCGTTATATCCCATCACCAAAATCAATTTGGGAAAATATTTTTAAACTCCCTCCCGCCTGTCAACTTGAACTTAACCTTGATAACTTTGAGTATAAAACTGAGGAATATTGGCAGCTTAGTACCTCCGAGAGTATTGTTGATGAATCTGAGGCAACAACTGAAGTAAAAACCATTCTCTCAAAATCTGTTAAGGAGCACCTCAGAGCAGATGTTCCAATTGGTTCTTTTTTAAGCGGAGGGTATGACAGTAGTGCACTTGCTGTTCTTATGAAAAATGAGGGTTACCCACCTTACACCTTTTCAATTGGATTTGAAGACTGGAAAAACAGTGAGCATAAATATGCTGACTTGGTAGCAAAACATCTTTCTATTCCTAACGAAAACATTTTGGCAAACTCAGAAAGCATTAACTTAATTGAATTAATGCCAGCTATTTATGATGAACCAATTGCCGACATTTCAATCACTCCTACATATTTGGTTAGCAAACTGGCAAGAAAAAAAGTGAAAGCAGTTTTTAGCGGTGAAGGAGCCGACGAAATTTTTGGTGGTTATACTTGGCAGCACAACTATTACAAATTAAGCAGACAAAACAGTCTGCTTCAAAAAATTAAAAATATACTATCACCAATTAAAACTGTTGACTTTTACGCAAATGCAATGGCAATGGGTCGATTCGACAAAAAGGAATTAAAAAAAATGCTCCACACGGAATTGCACTCCTCTATACCTAAAGATACTGAATGGTTTTATCGAAAAAACTACAACCCTAATCTAAGCCCTATGAAATCAATACAGTTTATGGATATTAAGTGTTTTATGGCGGAGCTTGTCTTAACAAAAATTGACCGTGCAAGTATGGCTAACTCTCTCGAAGTGAGAGTGCCTTTTTTAGATCATCAACTTTTTGATAAAGTTTTATCATATCATGAAGATGTTTATCTATCGCCAATTCAGACAAAAAAACTACTTTTTGAAAACATAAAAACCAATTTGCCAAAAGAGATACTTAAACGAGAAAAGCAAGGGTTTGTTGGGCCTGATAAGTATTATATGAATATTGATTTTTACAAGAAAGAGTTAAGAGCCTCCAAATTAGTTAAACACAACATAATCAAACAGTCTTACATAGACAATTTATTAAAAGAGGAATACAATTGGAAGTTGTGGAAAATTTTAGTTTTTGAAAAGTGGTTTGCCCATTGGACGATTTAAATAAATCTACAAGAAAGTAGTAACATTTATCTATTTTTGAACGAAATAATTCAAATGTCAAACATTCTTATTACAGGTGCTGCTGGATTTATTGGCTTTCATCTCTCAAAAAACTTAATGAAGGATTACTCATTAACTCTAATTGATGATTTTCATAACAGTAACCATGCCGCTATAAAAAGAGCTGAATTATTGCAAAAGGTCAAAAAAGTAAATATTCAAACACCCTTTATAGAAAAGCTTGATGAGAAACCTGAGGTAATTGTGCACTTCGCTGCTGAAACCGGTATTGCCGACTCATTAACTCAACCTGGAAAGTACTTCTCAACTAATGTGCACGGAACTTTTAATGTTTTAGAGCAATGTAGAAAAAACAATGTAAAGTTTCTAATCTACGCAAGTAGCTCCTCAGTTTACTCTAAAGGTCAAGAAATTACTTCGGAGGAAAGCAACACAGACTCACCACTCTCTTTTTACGGTACAAGTAAAAAAATGAGTGAAGTAATGATTGAGAATTACTGCAAGCAATTCGGTTTAGTAGCTATAGGTCTTCGTTTTTTTACCGTTTATGGTTCTTGGACAAGACCCGATATGGCAGGCTATAAATTTATGTCTGCTATTCATCAGAATAAACCGATTTACCTATACAACAATGGTGAAGTTTACCGTGATTTCACGCATGTTTCCGATATTATTGGAGCAATAAAACTACTAATTCCAATAATTAAGCATTTAAAAGAAGGAGTTCACCAAATTTATAATATAGGTATGGGGCAACCAACTTCTGTTAAAGAGTATGCTACTTTAATTGCTCAAAACCTCGGAAAAGAAGCCATTATTAAATATAAACAACTCCCTTCAAATGAGCTTTCAATAACCCATAGCGATACATCAAAACTTTTCAACTTTATAAATTACAAACCAAAGTGTATGCTTAAGGATGGAATTAAAGAAATGACGGATTGGTTTAAAACAAACCGCTATGACTAAAGAAGCATACGTATTTGTGGTTTGTGGAAGCAAGGAACATATTGATACACTTCACTTTTCTTTAAATTACTTAAAAAGTTATTCTCAAAAAAGTATTATAGTGCTATCCGATCTTTCAAGAAATGAATCACCAATCTATCATGACAATGTTATTGATATTAAAACTCCGGAACACCTAAATCATCATCAAGCTAGTATTTATTTAAAAACAGCTATACATCAATTTTTACCAAAAAATAAACTCTACTGCTATTTAGATACAGATGTTGTCGCCATTTCAAACAAATGCGATGAAATATTCAACCAATACATTCCTCCTATTCGGTTTGCACCAGACCATTGCAAAGTAAAAAGCTTTAGCCCCTATGCTGTAAACTGCAATTGTATAAAAAAGTGTGAAGCTGATCGTAATCGATTCTTTAAAAGTATTCAAAAGCAAACTAAACCAATCAACTCTGCTTATGCAAGAAAAATGCAACAGCAAATCAACGAGAAATACAAAAACATTCAACAGTCTTTTTTTTCAAAAACGCTTTATGCTCTTAAATACTTTTTCAGTTATTCAAAATTCAAACTCTCTAATGATTTAATTTTTGACAAGAATAAAAGAGTTTGGATCAATGCCCAGGGAGAACTTATCAAGCACGAAATCAACTTAAAGCAACTTGCAAAAGAAACTAATCTTAAATATCGATTTTGGTCTAATAAGTGGGTTAATAATATGGGAGAAGACATTTTTGACTATAAGTGTAATCATCTAACAAAACAAATTAAAAACACTTTTAATATTGATGTGAAAGATAAGAACTGGCAACATTGGAATGGAGGTGTATTTTTATTTAATGAAAAAAGTCATCGTTTTTTAGATCAGTGGCACTTAAAAACCATGGAAATTTTTAATAACAAAAGCTGGAAAACAAGAGACCAAGGCACTTTAATTGCCAATGTTTGGGAATTTGGTTTAGAAAATCACCCAACCCTCTCAAAAGAATGGAACTTTATAGCAGATTTTTACAACAAAGAACTAGCCTTAAACAAAGTAGAAGACACAATTTCTGACAATTCATTTAAAACAGCTTACAAGCCAAAATTCATTCATGTATTTCACAATTGGAAAAATACTGATTGGGAAATTTGGCAATGGATTGAATCAAAAAGCAATATAGTTACTACTAGCAAAAAAATTTATTAATAACACTTTGTATAGCTTTTGTACCATATCAACCCATTCTCACTTGTTTAAATGTTATGCATTAGCTAAAAGCATTGAATCTTACAAGTCTAATCTATACATACTTTTAATAGATCAGAAAGAACCTTTGGGTGACATTCCAAAAAATGTAAAGATTATTCCACTTAATGAACTTAAAGATAAAAAGACACTTCAGCTTGTAAGGAAGTACAAGACCAATAAAGATAAACTTAGGTGGGCCTTAAAACCACAGCTGCTACTTAGCCTTCTGAGAAAGCATAGTGAAGTTATATACATAGACAACGACATCTATTTTTTTAATGACTATAGATTTTTGTTTCAAGAACTAGAATCCAACGACATTATATTAACACCTCACTTTTATCCTAGTTCTCCTATAACTAAGCAAAATTGGCTAGAGGCCAACTTTAGAGTTGGTTTATACAATGCCGGTTTTCTCGGTATTAATAAAAGTGCTAAAGAGGCTCTTGAGTGGTGGGCAGATTGCTGCTTGTACGAAATGAAAAAATCCTATTTCAGAGGTCTTTTTGATGACCAAAAGTATTTAGACTTGTTTCCAATTCTCTTTAATCGAGTAAAGATTCTTAAACATAGGGGTTGCAACCTTGCAGGCTGGAATGACAATATTCAACTCAAACAGACTGAGGTCATCTTCATCCATTTTAGTCCTTTTACAATCAGCAAGTTTAAAAATAAAACCAACTATTACCATCCATTATATTTACAATATATAAAACAGTTAAGAACTCATAATCTAAATTACAAACCAAAGAACAAGCCAATCAATCTGCTTTTTATCCAAAATGGATTTTACTACTTAAGATGGAAATTAGCTAGATTTTTGAACTAAACTACTTTAGCATGAGACTAAAATTAAATGAACTACAAGATCAATTTGAAGAAGTTGGCGCAATTAGGATTCCTAACTTTTTATCAAAGAGTGACTTAGATACTATAAAGGAACTTTACAGTGAACTAAAAATTAAAAATCTTAAAGGAATATACTCTAATGTTAAAGACAAGAAGCCGGAGTTAAACTACAAGATAAACGAAACTCTAAAAAGTTGCTATAAAAAAGCTATTGATCAACATTTTATCGACTACCAAATAGGTGGTGGAGCATTTTTAATAAAAGGAACAGGTGAAGGAAGTGAGTCTTCCCTCCATCAAGACTGGAACATTGTTGATGAGAGTCAATACAAGTCAGCAGCTATTTTTTGCCCAATACAAGATGTCGATGAGAAAAATGGTTGTATTCAAGTAGTCAAAGGTAGTCACAAGTGGTTTAACAATATTCGCTCCTTTAATATCTCTTCTATTTTTTTGAATTTTAATGATGTTGAAAAACAACTTATTCCATTTCCTGCAAAAGCTGGAGATGCAATTGTTTTTAGACATAATGTTTTTCATGGTTCAAAACCCAACTTCACTAATGACATTAGAATTGCAGCTTCAATGAGTATAGCAACAAAAAATAGCCCTCTCATCCATTACAAAAAATCTGGCGATAATGTTATTACTTTCCGTGTAAACGATCATTTTTTTAACGAAGAGGTACAACAGCTATATCAAAATAAAGAAATTAACATCGACATAATTGACGAAAAACCTATTTCAGAATTTCAAATATTAGATCAAAAAACTTTTGCGAATCACTACAAAAAAAATAAAAGTAAAGGCATAGTAAACAGAATAAAACACATTTTATTTAGGTAGTATCAAATGAAATCGCCTTACATTATAATCATCATTTCTGTACTGCTCTTCTTTGGCAACACAATTTTTAATGGATATAGTTTAGATGATGAACTTGTTACTAGAAATCACCCATTAACTTCAGAAAAAAGTGAGATCCCTATAATAGATCTTTTTTCATCAGCTTACCAAAATGAAATGGGCTTTGAATTCGGATATCGTCCGGTCACTTTAGCTACTTTTTATATTGAACATCGATTGTTTGGAGAATCTGCCAAAATAAGTCACACCATCAACCTATTATTGTATCTTACGCTAGTTTTGCTATTATACAAATTTATCAAGCAAATCTACTGGTCAACAAGCCCTTACTTACTACTTTTCATCACCTTATTATTTGCTTTACACCCAATCCATTCAGAAGTGGTTGCAAGCATAAAAAATAGAGACGAGATACTGAGCTTTTTATTCTTAATGCTCTCGCTTTTATTCACTCTAAAATGGATAAATAAAAAACAATGGTACAGCTTATTTCTAGTTGCCCTTTTTACCAGTTTATCTATACTTTCAAAAAAATCATCTGTCCCAATACTAGCACTAATTCCGGCCTATCTTTTCTATCAAAAAAAACAAACGTTTAATGATTGGCTTGTTCCTTCAGTTTTTTTCTCAATACCATTACTCCTTTTTTCATTTAACTTAAACCTTGTAAAGGGCGCTTTCCTATTTTTTGGCTTTTATGCTTCTAATTATCTTTTATTTGAGTTATTCAAAATACTCAATATAAAAGTCGATAAACGAAGAAGATTACTATTAATCTTACCGGTAATTGCTGTTTTCTTTTTAACAATGGGGCTGTTTCATCAAGTTGAACTATGGTACTCTATTGGAGTTTTATCTTTTATTCCCCTCTTTTTTATTGACTTTAAGAAAGCATACATTTTTAGTATAACTATTTTATTAGTCGCATTTTTCTTATTCAACAAACAATTTTACTTAATGTCAGCCTTGTTTACACTTGCTGCTGGTGTATTCTTGTCAAAAAACAAGCTCGATTTCAGATGGAAATTATTGATCTTGTATTTAGCCATACTGACTTCAAGCGCACTAATTAGCAAGAACTACAATCTCATTTTCACTTACTTAACACCAATAATTATTCTATCTCTTGCTTATCTTAACCGTTACCTGCCAATAGTTCTTTCAGTTATTTCTATAATTATTGGTACTATATATTTTGAAGTTACCATATTTCACCTAGGATTAGCTCTGTTGGCACTACTTCCTTTCTTCATTCAGAAAAATCATTTGTATTTAAAAACCACACTCAGTGTTTTTTTAATTGTTACAACCATTCATTCAATAGACTTAAGCCAATATAATTCAAACCTACTTAGCAAAGAAGAAACAAGTTTAAATATTGAAAACATTGACGTCATTCCGGAGGAAGGCAGAAAATTAGAATATGTTGAAAACACATTAGTTAAAGAACACAGCCCTAACGAAAGATTAGCTAGTGGAGCCACCATCATTGGAAAATATTTGAGTTTATTAATTTATCCAAAGAACCTTTCATTCTACTATGGTTTTGCTACTTTAAAAACTTCAGACTTTTCCTCACTTTATGTCTGGCTAAGTATTTTAATTAATGTCATCTTAATTGGATTGATGGTTTTTTGTTTTAATAAAAACAAGCTCATAAGTTTTGGAATAATTTGGTTCTTCATTGGTATTATTCCTTTCAGTAATTGGTTTGATTTAGTCGCAGGTATGCTAGCAGAGCGATTGGTTTTTATCTCTTCATTTGGGTTTATTTTATTTATTGGTGGAACTATATTAGAGGTAAAAAATTATTTAAAAATGAAGTTCAACTCAAATTATAGCAAAACTATATCAGTTGCCTTATTGGTATTACTAGGCATCTTAACTTTTCAACGAAACGGTCTATGGGCATCCTCTGTTAAACTAATGAGTCACGATATTAAACATCTAGATAAATCAGCTCAGGCAAACTACCTATTAGCCATTAATTCGATTAAAAGTAATTTAAACCAAGCTCAAAATAAAGAACATCTTAAGCAAAAAGTAAACTTTTCTATTCATCATTTCAAAAAGGCAATTTCCATTTATCCCGATTTTTTTAATTATCACTTTGACTTAGCAAGAGCCTATCTTTCTATTGAAGATTATCAGAAGGCGAAAAAGGCTTTCTTGGGAGCATACAACATTGACCCAAACTCTCACTTTGTTTTACATGAGTTAAGTGTTGTTTGCTTTAGGCTAGAGGAGTATAATGAATGTTTAAAATATACTAAGGCTTACTTAAAAATAGACAGATCAAACACTACTATTTATGAATTGGCAGCTTATAGCGCTTACTATCTTGATCAGTATAAGCTTGCTATTCAATTCATAAAAAATGGATTAGAACACAAAAATAGTGATGGATTATTGAGGTTGAAAAACGAAATTGAAAGCAAAGAAATTTCACCTCTATTAAAGAAAAGCTAAATCTTGATTTTAGCCTTTAAACTAGTTTACTAGTTCCCATTAAACTCATTCATGGTTCTTTGAATGCCAATTGTGCTAAAGGCTTGTATTATTTTTTGGCATTGTTCTATGCGCTCTGGGAGCTGTTTGGTCTCTTCTTCGTTCCATTCACCTAACACATAGTTGACTTGGCTTCCACGGCTAAACTCACTGCCTACGCCAAAACGAAGTCGGGGATAATCTTGCCTGCCGAGAATTTGATTGATGTTTTTTAAACCATTATGTCCACCATCACTTCCTTTACCCTTTAGACGCAGTGTGCCAAAAGGCAGTGCTAAGTCGTCGGTAATGATTAATAGCCTTTCCAGTGGGATTTTTTCTTCCTGAAGGTAGTAGTTAACAGCCTTGCCACTAAGATTCATATAGGTGGTAGGTTTCACCAGAAGCAAGCTCCGACCCTTAAATTTTACTACGGCAGTATCCGCATATCGATTAGGGCTAAAAGAAACATTGGATGCCTTTGCAAAGGCATCCAATGTTTTAAAACCTATGTTGTGCCTGGTATTTTCGTACTCAGAACCAATGTTCCCAAGTCCTACAATCAGGTACTTCATCTTATTATTTATTCAGCTGTAGCTTCTTCAGTTGCTGCTTCTGCACCTTCTTCACTACCTTCTCCATCAGTGTCTTCTTCATCTTCATCATCGTCTGCACCTTTAACCACCAAACGAGACATTTTAACGGCAACGATTACAGCTTTAGGATGATCTAGGAATTCAACACCGTCGATATTGATGTCTTCAACTTGTATTACATCACCAATTTTCATTTTAGTAATGTCAACAACAACTTCTTCCGGAACATCGTTAGGAAGTGCTTTTACAATAAGTTTTCTCATTTTTTCACGACGAGAACCACCTTTCATTACACCTACAGAGTTTCCTGTGAATCTTACAGGAATACCAATAGTGATTGGCTTATCATCAAAAACCTCCATAAAATCGGCATGGATTGGCTCATCAGACACAGGGTGAAATTGTACCTCGCGAATAACAGCTTTCACTGTTTTATCTCCGAAATTCAAATCAATCAAGTGTACTTCAGAAGTATTGATCAACTTTGAAAAAGCAATCTCATCAACATGAAAGTTAATGTTTTCTTTGCCACCATAAAGGATTGCAGGCACTCTGCCTTCAGTTCTTAATGCCTTTAAGGCACCTTTAGATCCCATATCCTCTCTTGAGGCAGCTTTTAATTCAACAGACTTCATTCTAATCTATTTTTAGGTATTAGCGTTTTTAAAATATAAAATATGAACTTATCGATTCATAGTTATGCACTTTGTATATTACCTTAGCAAACAGGTCAGCAACAGAAATCACTCGGATTTTACTGCATTCTTGTTTTAAAGGAATTGTATCAGTCACCAACAATTCTGTCAATGCAGACTTTTCAATTCGCTCATAAGCACTTCCCGATAAAATTGGGTGAGTACAGATTGCTCGAACAGATGTGGCTCCTTTTTCTTTCATTAGATCTGCAGCTTTTGTTAATGTTCCTGCAGTATCAATCATGTCGTCAACTAAAACAACGTCTTTTCCCTCAACGTCGCCAATCACAAACATCTTATCAATGTTATTGGCTTTTTTGCGTTGTTTGTAACAGATTACAACATCAGCCTCTAAGTGTTTTGCATACGCATAAGCTCTTTTAGAGCCACCCATATCAGGAGATGCCATAATAAGGTTTGGCAAATTTAAATCTTTAATGGCTTGAGAGAAAACCGCAGAAGCGTACAAATGATCTACAGGAACTTCAAAGAATCCTTGAATCTGATCAGCATGTAGATCCATTGTCATTACTCTACTAACACCTGCTGCTGCTAACATATTTGCCACCAACTTAGACCCAATAGGAACTCTAGGTTGATCTTTACGATCTTGACGAGCAAAACCGAAATACGGAATAACAGCTATTATTCTTTTGGCTGAGGCTCTTTTGGCTGCATCAACCATCAACAATAACTCAAATAAATTATCAGTGGGTGGATTGGTAGACTGAATGATAAAAACATCTGCACCGCGAACTGACTCCTCAAACGAAGGTTGGAACTCTCCATCTGAAAAGTGACTAATTGAGGATTTACCTAGCTCCATTCCAAAACCTTTGGCGATTTTTGTCGCTAGCATTTTAGTGTTAGAACCTGCAAATATTTTTACTTCATTTGTCATGAGAAAACAGCCATTATTTAAAGGGGTGCAAATTTATCAATTAAATCAATCGACGCCAAATAAATACACAGACAAATAAAATTTATTTTTAAAAGTGTTGTGCTTTATCAAAAGTATTGGATAATTTTGTCCCACCAATTCAGGATAATACCGCATTTTTTTGCGGAGAATTATTCGACAAAATTAATTGTTAAATTACACTTTTCAATTAATTTTAATTTAAAAGCCCAGGTGGCGGAATTGGTAGACCTGTCTGCCGACAGGCAGGCGCGTTGGAGACCAACGCAGTTAACTGTCGGCCCTGAATCTACCTTCAGGTTAAAACATCACTTGCCCAGGTGGCGGAATTGGTAGACGCGTTGGTCTCAAACACCAATGCCTTCGGGCGTGCCGGTTCGACTCCGGCCCTGGGTACAACAAACAGTTTAGAGCAAGAGTATTGAGCATAATGCAAAATACTCTTGTTAGTAAACCTTTCTTCACGCACTTTAATAAACTTCATCGATTTATTTTGTTCTCACATTTAAAGTGGACTAAAAGTGTTACTCAAACTTTTTTATTGCCTTTTTTTAGAATTAGTCTACTTTTACAGCCGATTTCAAAAATTAAGATTTAATTTATCGCATGACACTTAAAAAAGAACTTAGAACTCAAGGTGACTTCCTATTTAAACACCGTAGTTACTTGCCTGTTATTATCATCATTGCCGGACTTGCTGTTTATATTCAAAATGAAATAACTTCAGATGTCTTACCACATCAGCAAGGAGAGATTTATAAATTCATTTGTTTGGCTGTTGCACTTTTAGGCTTATTTATAAGAGTTCACGCAGTAGGTCATGCCGCTAAAAACACTTCTGGTAGAAATACGACAGTTGGACAAGTTGCTGATGAAGTAAATTCAACAGGTCTTTACTCAATATGTAGACACCCTCTTTATGTAGGGAACTTCTTTATGTGGCTGGGAATTGCCGGTTTTACTCAGGAGCCTTGGTTTATTGTGGCTTTCACTTTTATGTATTGGGTGTATTATGAAAGAATCATGTATGCAGAAGAAGCTTTTTTAACAGACAAGTACGGTGATAAATACACCGATTGGGCTTCAAGAACACCTGCTTTTATTCCTGCTTTCAGTAAGTGGATTAAGCCTCAATACAGCTTTAGCTGGCCAAAAATTATCAAGCAAGAAAAGACAGGTATCATGAACCTTTTCATCGTGATTTTTGTCTTTGAAGCTATTGGTAGTTATATCCGTAATGGAGAAATTTTACAAATGGAAAGTTATTGGTGGATGCTTGCTGTTGCCTCAATTGTATGGTACATTATTATTAAAGTACTGCAAAAAACAACCAAGCTTTTTAATGTTTAGTTGGCAATAATCCACTTGATTTCTTGATCCCAATTAGGTCTTAGGTCAATGGTTTCTTCATACATCCAGACAGACTCCGGCTGTAAATTCCGGATATAATCTCCAGTGTCCCATTTTCCGTTTCCATTGCGGTCGATGATTAACTTTAAGTTGTATTTGCCGGATTTGAGATGATTGAAAGTTAGCTTTCCGGAGTCCACCTTATGTTCCTGAATTACTTTTTCTTGTCCATCTAATAATTGTACAAATTGCGGGAAGTCGAATTCGTTAACCACCTCGACTTCTAAGGTGCTGTAGTCATCTTCAGCATCAACCGAAAAAGACTTTCCAATACTATCATTTGCAAAACCATAAATGTCGGTAAAAGCACTATCAGCAATAATCAGATGATAACTGCTATCTTGCTGAAGACTGGCTTTAATGTGCAAAATAGCCTTTCTTTTTGATTGCTCAATTTTAAAATCAAGCGTCACAGAGTCAGTATTTAAAAGTTTCACTTTGCTAGCATCAAAGGATTTAATCGGTCGGTTAAATTCCAATTTAATCGATTGATAATAGGGCTGAATAGAAGGTAAAGGGTTAGTTAGCTTTAATTTATTCTTTTTTGTCAGTGTATCTGTGTCAAACTTTATAGTGTCTGAAAAATCAGCAGACTCAACTACTAAGCGATAATTATCAAATTGAATATTTTTCATCCAAAAATGCAAGCTGTCATTCTCTTTACTGACTTGACTTAACAAGAGTACTTCACTTTGTGTAGTATCAATAAAGTTATAACTTACTGAGTCAATAGTTCGACTAAGTTTGATAAAAAAGTGAGGGCCATCTTCTTTTTTTTCTTCAACAAATAACTTTTGCTTATCCTCTTCAAATAGGAATAGCTTTAAACTGTCGTTTATTGAATTTTCGGAAACCTCAATAAATTCATTTTTAAAAGCAATTTTTTCTGTGGGCTTGTCAAACAAGAAATTTTTGTTCTCATCTGCTATGGCTAATAATTTATATTTGCCTGCCTTTACATTTGTAATTTCAAACGAACCTTCTTCATTTGTTTTATCTATATAAGTAGGCATTTTTTTCATGGGTAGTGAATCGCTTTTCAAGTCATTGTAAAGTGCTACCCATGCATCTTTAACTACTTTTAAGTCAAAAGCATTAACAAGTCGTCCACTCACAACAAAGCTGTCAATTTCATTTCCTGTAGAAAAAACATAAGTAAAGTCTAGCGGATTATTTTCTGTTAAATCCACAATAGACTCATTGAAATTCATCACATAAGTTGTGTTTTCTTTTAAAGTGTCTTCAAATTTAATCTCTAGGTTTTTACCTCTTAACTTCGTTTTAATATCATGCTCTAAGGGTGGGGAAATAATTAATTTATCATTGATATTTTCCAACTTAACAAATTCGTCGAAAGTGATAGAAATTGTTTGTTCACGATTAAAATTCAGGCTCTCATTTTTAGGCTTTACTTCTTTAACCTGAGGTGGCTGCGTATCTCTAGTACCTCCGGTAGGGGCAACAACTTGTGCACAAGCAGAAACTAAAATGGCAAGTAAAGCGATAACTATATGTGGAGAATACTTCATTATTTCAACAACTTCACAATTTTTTCTAAATAAATCTTATCAACTTGATCGAAATCTGCTAATTGGTCGCTATCAATATCCAAAACGCCACTTTTGCCCTTAGAAAAACGAAATGGGACTACAATTTCTGATTTTGAATCTGCGCTGCAAGCGATGTGACCGGGAAATGCGTTGACATCCTCCACTACAATTGTTTCCATTTTTTTATAAGAAGTTCCGCAAACGCCTTTTCCAATAGCAATTCTAGTACAGGCAATTGGTCCTTGAAATGGCCCTAAAACTAACTCACCTTCTTTATCTAGATAAAAACCCACCCAAAAATAGCCAAATGCTTGTCGCAATGCTGCTGCTAGATTAGCTAAATTGGCAATAAAGTCCGTTTCTCCGCTCAATAATGCTTTGAGCTGTGGATATAGTTGTTCGTATTTGTCTTTTTTTGAGAGACTTGCCTCAATAATTAAATTTTCTGCCATACATTAATATTCATTGCAAAAGTAGCTAATTCAAGCGAAATCGCTTTTGCGATTTATAAATGCAAGAATATTTCATTGGTTATTTGACTCTATTGCTTAGACTTTTTGCGAATGCTCCTAGGTTAATTACCCTTCAGCCACAGCCATGGTCAACAAGCTCAATTTCACCCCCGGTATTTGCAATAATTGACTTCCGCAGGCTTCTAAAGTGGAACCGGTAGTCAGCACATCATCAACCAGCAATATGTGCTTGCCCCTATATTCAGGAATTCTTTCCATGTTGAGTTTGAAACTTGAATCTACATTTTGCCATCGTTTAAAACGGCTTTTTTTAGTCTGCGACTCTGTGTGAATCTCTTTTGTAATCAGCTCTAAATCAATCTTGATTTGAATAGCATCGGAAATGCCCTCTGCAATAAAATAACTTTGATTGTAGCCTCTTTTTTTTAATTTTAGCTTATGAATAGGAATTGGCACAATGGAATCAATTCCTTCAAAAAATCCTTTTTCTTTTAGTTCAAAAGCAGCCATTTGCCCAAGTGTATAACCAATTTCTTTAACCCCTTTGTATTTAAAATGGTGAATCAAACGCTGTACTTTACCGCTTTTTTGAAACTGAAGAAATGAAGTTGCACGTTCAAGCGGTAAACGGCCCCAAAACATTTTTTGAATAGGATTCTCCTTTCGATCATAGGCTTCGGTTCTGGGCAAAGAGTGCCGACATTGCAAGCAAATATGTTCAAAGTTTTTACTCAGGGGCTTGCCACAAGCAAAACAAACTTTTGGGTAAAACAACTGAAATACAGAGCCAATCACCGACTAAAAGTAGCAAGAATTTGATTTTTCTCAAAATCTGATGTGAAAATTTAGAATTATTCTATCTTCGAAAAAAATACAAATGAACAAATTCGCTTTACTTCTCATCCTTAGCCTAGCAATTTTTGCTTGTCAAACTACAGCTCAAAAAGATAAGCCTAACAACAAAAAAGAATTGGTTTATGGACTTGCGATTCACGGTGGAGCCGGTAATCTGGTAAAAGGAAAAATATCAGACAGCTTGGAGCAGGCTTATTTAGCTAAATTAAAAGAAGCTACTGAAGTCGGTTATGCTGTTTTAGAAAGTAATGGCAGCAGCTTAGATGCGGTGGTGGCTGCGATTGAAATATTGGAAAATTCTCCGCTTTTTAACGCAGGTAAAGGGGCTGTTTTTACTCATGAAGGTAAAAATGAGTTGGACGCCTCAATTATGAATGGCAGTAATTTGCAAGCTGGAGCTGTAGCCGGAGTGAGCCGAATTAAAAACCCAATTAAAGCTGCTAGGGCAGTTATGGAAAAATCAAAACATGTAATGCTAAGTGGAAAGGGAGCAGAAGAATTTGTAGCTTCAGTGGGTTTAGATACAGTTTCTCCAACTTATTTTTTTACCCAAAAAAGGTTTGAGTCTCTGCAAAGGGCTATCTCAGCAGAAAAGCACGGCACAGTGGGAGTGGTTTGTTTAGACAAAAAGGGGAATTTGGCTGCCGGCACTTCAACCGGTGGAATGACCAACAAAAAGTTTGGCAGAATTGGTGATTCACCCATTATTGGTGCAGGGACTTATGCCGATGAAAATTGTGCGGTTTCTTGCACAGGACATGGAGAGTATTTTATTCGCTATGCGGTAGCTTATGATGTTGCTGCTCAAATAAAGTATGCCCAAAAATCGTTAAAACAAGCAACGGAAGAAATAATTAATACCAAACTAAAAAATGCAGGAGGCTCCGGAGGCTTAATTGCCATGGATAAAGATGGAAATATAAGTATGCCTTTTAACACTTCCGGAATGTTTCGCGCTTTTAAAACCAATCAAAAGGAAACACAAGCTTTTATTTTTGACTAAGTACCTTAAATCAACTCCTATAAGTTGAACAATAATTCCCTTTGGTATTCAGTTCTAAGAATTATATTTGCAAAAAAGGAGAAATGGCAGAAATTGAAGGAAAGAACAGCTTAAAAGTCGACAAAGAGCAGGCAAGAGCAACTAATCGAGTACTGATTAGCATCATTGTATTGCTATCATTGGCTTTGGGCTTTACTTTGTGGAAGTACTTTGAACTTCGAAAAGATTTCGCTCAAAGAGGTTCTGAAGTAGAAGTTTTAAATGATGAAAGAGCTGAACTACAAAATGAACTTGAAGAAATGCTCCATGGTTTTGATAGTTTAGAAACCGATAACGATTCTATGAAAGTGGAGTTATCTAACCGTAGACAAGAAGTGGAAGAGTTGTTGGCCAAGGTGAAAGATAAAGACTACGCCATTTACAAGCTTCGCAAAGAAACCAAAACACTGCGAACCATTATGAGAGGCTATGTGGTAACTATAGATTCTCTCAATACTTTAAATGTGGGTTTGCGAATGGAGAATGAAGAGGTTAGACGAACATTGTCTGAGGAGCGAACCAAAGCCAAAAAACTACAACAAACGAATGAAAACCTTTCCAGTAAGGTAGAAATAGCCAGTCGCTTGAGCGTAAAGGATGTTTCTGTTTTTGGTGTAAAAGTAAAGCGAGACATGACCGGAAAAGAGGTGGATCGAGCTAGGCGAACTGACAAGCTTAGAATCTGCTTTACGGTTGAGGAAAATAAAGTGGCTCCCAAAGAAAAGAAAGATCTTTACCTCCGAATCATTGCGCCTGATGGCAGCATTTTAACGCCGGGCGATGGTGATGAATATCGTTTTGAATTGAATGGTCAAATGACGTATTATTCAGATATGAAAACCATTGACTATGATGGAAAAGTTAAAGAATATTGCATGGACTGGGCTAAACCAGGCGAAGACTATGAAGTCCTTTCAGGAGAGTATAAATTCTTTTTGTTTGCCGAAGATTACGAAATGGCATCCTTTAGTTATGAGTTGAAATAGGATTTTCTAAGTTGATTGAAATTAGAAAAATACAAGCAAACGAAGCGGTTGAGCTACAAAATATAGCCAAGCAAACTTTTAAAGAAACCTTTAGCTCAGAAAATTCAACTGAAAACCTAGAGCAATACCTCGAAAATAGCTTTACACTTCAAAAAGTGGAAAGCGAAATAAACAATCCTGACTCTGCCTTCTATTTTGCGACTGAAGACAAGCATATTACAGCATATTTGAAAATTAACCTAGAGGATGCTCAAACAGAAATACGAACTAAGAATACGATGGAGCTAGAGCGTATTTATGTGCTTAAAAATCATCAAGGAAAAGGAATAGGAAAACTGTTATTACAAAAAGCAATTGAACTGGCAAAGCAAAATAAAGTAAACTTCTTGTGGCTGGGTGTTTGGGAGAAAAACCATTCTGCTATTTCCTTTTATGAAAAGCATGGCTTTGTCAAATTTGATCAACATATTTTTACACTAGGCAAAGAGGAACAAGTTGACGTTATGATGAAGTTGGAAATTGGCGAGCTGTAAAATTATCGTAGTATAACTCTTTGTAAAAAAGTGTTGAACTGCTAGTTGTAAGACAGACTAAACTTTTGTATATTTGAATATAAATGATTTAAAATGGCGAAAAATATATCACTTTCACTCGGAAATTATTTTGAGCAATTTATTAATGAAGAGATTCAATCCGGCAGATATGCTTCAGCTAGCGAAGTAGTTCAATCAGCATTGAAACTATTGGAAAACGAAGAAAGAAAAGAAGGGGAACTTATAAAAGCCTTAAAAAAAGGTGAAGAAAGTGGTTTTGTTGAAGATTTTGATCCTAAACAAAATTTAACTGACTTACATCATAAACATTTATGAGTAAAAGCAAATATCGAATTAGTAAAGAAGCAATAAATGATTTAAATAGTATTTGGTTTTTCACATTTCAAAAATGGTCTAAAGAACAAGCTGATAGATATTATGATTTGATAATTGAAGAAATTAACTTTATTGCGAACAACTTTCTAACAGGAAAACAATTAGAACAAAACAGAAAAGATTATAGGGTAACAAAAGTTAAGTCTCATTTAATTTTTTACAGAAAGTCAGAAAGTGGGATTATAGAAATTGTAAGAATTTTACATAAAAGGATGGACATTAAAAAACGACTACAATAGCTTTGAAGTCAGATGTTAAAATTATAACCCAAAAGCAACCTTCCCAAACTAACTTTTAAAAAAATGCTCGCAATTGCATCCCACCGGTGTGAATAGTGCGAAGATCCTCTGACTTTCTACCACCGTAATTGAGGTTTAACTGTAAGCTATTAGAAAGGTTTCTTTGCCAAAGCAAATTCCAAGTAATGTTTCCACCGGGAGTTAATCCATCGAGCATTTCAAAAGCCAAAGAATTATTGGTGGTGCTGTTAAACACTATGTCGATGTATTGCAAGTTCAATGAAAAACTTCCTTTTCCGGCTTCGTTAAATCTAAACTCTACAGCCGCTGTTCTGTTGTATGAGTATTCACTGCCCAAAAGGTTCTCTCTTTCTGAGTAAATCACAGAAATAGAAGTTCTGAATTTTACGGAAGGCTGATAGATTATTTCCGGCTCTGCTTCTCGACTTTCAATGGTGTAATTTCTATTCTGAAAAAACTCGGAGCTGGTTCCTCTTTCCGACAAACTTGCTCGGCTTTCAACTGACAAAACGCGACTTAAATTATATCTTCCTCTAACTTCATGTTGAAGAATTTGCCGACTCTCAAAGCCATTTGTCAGTAAGTTTTTGCTTTTGTTGTTTAAATAAAAATACTCGATTCCAAATTTTGAACTCAAACGATTAAAGTAAAGTGTATTTGAAAATGAGGAATTAATTGAAATCAAACTGCTATCTGAAACATTTGTATTTAAAGGATTGTAAGCGTCTTCTGCAATTTGTGTTTTGCGTTCAGCTCGATAAGCAGATTTATTAGAAAACTTTCCTAGCCATTTTCGCCAACCTTCTTCACCACTTAATAGCGCATTAGGCCGTAAAAATAACACTTGGTTAAATTGATTACTAAACACGCGAATGTAATCATTGGTTGGAGTAAACACTTTAATGTAGTTGGCCTGAAACTGATTGTTGGCACCGGCTACCTCAAACTCATTTAACTCCTTAACTCCATTGTCATTATAATCATTCCACAAATGTGTTCCTTGTCCATCGTTTACTTCTAAAAAAGAAAACTCCCGTCTAAGTTCCTGTCCGCTGCCAATTTGATAAAAAGTATTTGAACTAATAAAGCCTTTCAGCGCTTTTGCATTGTACTCTAAGCGCCCCAACAACGTATTTTCAGGATCTTCAGTTGTTAACTCATCTCTTTTAATGGTTAGTTTTCGGTAACCTAGTTTCCCACTCAATCTGCTTCGTGGATTTTTTGACATGCTAAAATCCAATTCAAAGTTTTCACTTTTCATGGCGTAAGCTAAGTTGGTTCCTTGAGGGTAGTAATCGTAAATCTCACTATACCCTAAACGATACATATTTGCATCGCTGCTGTCACCTCTTTCTATAAATGCTTTCCAAATTATTCTGTCAAAACTGCTGCTCTGCAAACTGTCGGAATCTTCTTTGTAAAAAAGGATTCTCTCCTCCTCTAAGTAGCCACCTATTTTATAATTTCCAATTTCTTGAGTAGCGGTAGTGTAATGCCTTAAAAACTCACTGTTGTTTAAAGCGTCGGCTTGTAGGTAACTCCCACGGGAACGAATATTGAACCCTTTTTTACTGAAGTTTCCCGAATAACCATGTTGTGCACCGTCATAATCATTTCCCTTTAAAAAAGCACCTAATTCATAATTAAAAAAGTTTTGAGCAGAAGAAAGTCCAGTACTAGCGCGAAGCAACTGTTCTCTCCCGTTTAACTGAAGACCTCTAATGTTCCAGTCCCGGTCAAATTCAACATCTCTGTAGCGTTCTACGAATTGAAAGTCTTTGCCAATTTGCTCGTAAAAAACAGCTGAATTCCAAAGTAAAGCACGGTTGCTGTCAATCTGCTTTAATATTTCACTATGCTGAAAGTCAATTTTCAAACCATAGGATCGATCATCAGCAGCATCTATTTCAGAGAAAGTATTCAAGTCATTATTGGTAAATGCACCTTCTACATTTAATTTGGTTCGCTCTGAAAAATCGTACTTCATTCCGGCAGTGAGCATTTGTCTTTTCTTGGGTGTAACCAATTGAACAACCGGCTCAAAATTCCCTTGAGGAACACCATTTATTGGCTCAACCCATTGAAAAACTCTTCCGTTGGCATCGCTGCGAATTTGAATGTAATTCCCTTGACCTACTCTGGAAAAACGAGCCCTGTAAATGGCACTATCCGGATTTTTTGAATAAACCAAAACATTTTGGTAACCCAATGTATCAATCATTTTATACATCACTTGGTCGTCAATAAAGCCACTGGTGTCTACCCCGCTAACAACTGCATTATTTAAATCGTCGCCCACATCTGTTAAAACTCTTTTTTGAGCATCCGTTAAGTCTTGTTGTAGCGGTTGATTTTTATGATCTTGTTCAGAGTAAACATTAAAATTCAGTTGAAGCTTTTCTTTGTTGTATTGATTTTCCGAAAAAATGACTGAACGACTGTAATTCCTTTCAGAGTATTGAAATTCAATTACAATTCGCATGTCTTTAGTAATCATTTGCTGAGGCATAAAAGTCACTTCAGCCGTATTGTAATCAATTACATAATCATTGTCTTGTCCACGACTCATCAATCTTCCGTTTACATATACTTTTTCAGTACCGGAAAGCACAATAATAAAGCTTTCATTTTCCGCACCCTGCAAGCGATAAGGTCCTTGGTTTCCCTCTTCACCGGGAATGATGTTTCGAGCAAACTTTCCGCGAGAAACGGCTGCATTTATCGATGTTTTTAGAATTCCATTGTCTTCCTCATTGGCTTCTTCTTTTGTAGTAATTTCCGTGGAAAAGCCTGCTCCTTGCACTTTTTTATTAAAATTCATAAAGTAACCTACCGGTCGGCTGATTCTAAAATCACCTGCGGTTAGTTTAGATTTGTCGTCAAACAATTGAATATACACTCGATCGAAATCTTGCAATTGCTGTGTGTTTCCCTCCGGTTGAATGGGAATACTATTGTCGCTAATGGCGGCCTGAATACCAATATCTTCTGTAATTTTTCCTGAAAGTTGTAAATCTAAATTAGAATTGACAGAGAGGTCTTGATTATTTCCAAAATTGACTCCTCGAGAAATGCTGCCATTCTTGTTAAGACCACTTATGGCAAACAAATCGGGCTCTTTTTTACTTTCTTTAATGGTAAAATAATCATACTTCCCCGGGTCGCTTTGCTCAATTTGATCCATGCTTTTATGATAATACTCTTTGGTGAAAAGCAGAGGGAAAACCCGATAACTAATTCTTAATTGCTCACCCAACAATTTTTTGGAAACAATCAATTGAGATTTTGCATAGTCAACTTTATAAGCTTTCTCATCGATAAGTTGGTCATTTAAAGTCAATCTTATAGAGTTCGGAATAATGCTCAAACTGTCTAATTGAAGAGTGTCTTCACTTACAAAAATAGTTTTTGAGCGCCAGTTAGAAGACTGTTGCGCCGACAGTGTAGCAACAAAAAACAGACAAATGAAAAATCCAATTACTTTCAAAAGGGACAGTTTGTACAAAAAGGTGATAGACTAACGAACAAAGTTCTCATTTAGTAAGTATTGATTGATTATATATTTCAATAAAATAATCGGAATTTCACGGTAAATTTAAAAAAAGCAAAAAGAGTAAAATCAAAGCAAAAATGAACCGAATTATATCGTACAATGTCAATGGAATACGCGCTGCTTTGCGCAAAGGTTTTATGGATTGGCTAGAGGCTGCCAATCCCGATATTTTATGTTTACAAGAAATTAAAGCAAGTCCCGAGCAATTGGAAGACGATTTATTGGAAGAAATGGACTACCACCATTATTGGCATCCGGCAGAAAAAAAGGGCTACAGTGGAGTTTCAATTTGGACAAAAGAAAAACCGCTCCATGTAGAAATAGGCTGTGGAATTGAAAAGTACGATCGCGAAGGTAGAGTAATTCGAGCTGACTATGAAGGCTACTCTGTGATGAGTGTCTACATGCCATCCGGATCCAGCGGAGATGAACGACAAGCTTTTAAAATGGAATGGTTGGAAGATTTTCAAAACTATATTGATGATTTAAAAAAAGAACTTCCTAACTTAATTATTTGTGGTGACTATAATATTTGTCATAAGCCAATCGACATTCACAATCCGAAAAGGAATGCCAACACATCCGGTTTTTTGCCCGAAGAAAGGGAGTGGGTTAGTCAGTTTATTGACTCCGGTTTTATTGATTCATTCCGTTACTTTAATCAGGAGCCACACCAATACAGCTGGTGGAGTTATAGAGCAAATGCCAGGGCAAAAAACTTAGGTTGGAGAATTGATTACAATATGGTTAGCACCGCTTTGGAAAATCGCTTAAGCCGCGCAGCTATTTTATCTGAAGCCAAGCACTCTGATCATTGTCCGATTTTATTAGAAATTGACTAAAAAATGATATCAAAGTTGATTTGTTTATAAAATCCTTAACTTCACTCAACATCAAACTGCAATTCACGTACTATTGTAGATAAATTCAAAACTTTAAATTAAAAGTCGATGAAAATAAAACACATTATCCCCATTCTAGCCGTAGCTTTTGCAGCTGCTTGTGTGCCTGCAAAAAAGTTTGAAGACATGAAAAGCAAAAAGGAAATTTGCGAAGAGCAACGTGCCGCTTTAAAAGAACAAAACCGCCAGTTAGATGAAGAGCTGACAGAGACCAAAGAACGTTTGAGTGAAATAGAAAAACGTCATAATGCACTAAAGCAAGATACTACAGTGCAAGGTCGTTCATTAAGAGTGATGACAAGAAACTACGACAACCTTAATGAAACTTACGAATTGCTGTTACAAAAAAACAAGCAGTTGTTGCAAGGGAATCAAAAAGAAACCGAAGAGTTGTTTAATAATTTGCAAAAGTCGCAAGCTGATTTACAAAGACAATCTGATGCTTTGGAGGAAGCTCGAAGAAACTTAGCTGAAAAGGAGAAAAACTTAAAAAGCTTAGAAAGTGAATTGGTAGAAAGAGCTGAAAGAGTGAATGAATTAGAATCTATTTTGAATAAAAAGGATTCTACGGTTAATGCCCTAAAATCTAAGGTTCAAAGTGCGTTACTAGGTTTTGAGAACAACGGTTTAACAATTGAGCAAAAAAATGGTAAAGTATATGTTTCCTTAGATGAAAGCTTGCTTTTTGCTTCAGGAAGTTACAATGTTGACTCCGAAGGAAAGAAAGTGCTTCAGAAATTAGGAGATGTTTTAGAAAAAAACCAAGATGTAAATGTATTGGTTGAAGGTCATACTGACAATGTTCCTTACAATGGATCAGGAGTAATTAAGGACAACTGGGACTTAAGTGTGCTTAGAGCCACTTCTGTTGTAAAGATAATTCTCTCAAAAAGCAAAATTGACGAAAGCCGTTTAACTGCTGCAGGTAGAGGTGAGCATTTTCCAATAGCCTCAAACGACTCGACAGAAGGCAGAAAGAAAAACAGAAGAACGGAAATTATACTAACGCCTAAATTGGACGAACTTTTCGAGATTTTAGAAACGAATTAAATAGGGTTTAAATAACACTAAAAAAGGCTATTCGCAATTGCAAATAGCCTTTTTTTATGCTAGAAAATTTAATCTTACACCAATTTCACTTTTCCTCGAATGATGTTTTCCAGTTCATCAATAGAAACACGCTCCTGCTCCATACTATCGCGATCGCGAATGGTGACAGTATTATCTTCTATACTTTGGTGATCTACTGTAATCGACAATGGCGTTCCAATGGCATCTTGCCTTCTGTAGCGCTTACCAATTGAATCTTTTTCATCGTACTGACAGTTAAACTCACTTTTCAAACCGTCTAAGATTTCGCGCGCTTTTTCCGGTAATCCGTCTTTTTTGGTTAAGGGCATGATTGCAGCTTTATAAGGAGCCAAAAAGTTTGGAATCTTCATCACTACTCTTGAGCTGCCGTCTTCCAACTCTTCATTTTGAATAGAAGAAGCCAATACTGCTAAAAACATTCTATCTAAACCAATGGAAGTTTCAATAACATAAGGAACGTAATTTTCATTTACTTCCGGATCAAAATATTGAAGCTTTTTACCGGAATGTTCCTGATGACGCATTAAATCAAAATCGGTTCTCGAATGTATCCCTTCCAATTCTTTAAAGCCAAATGGATATTCGAATTCTATATCGGCTGCTGCATTCGCATAGTGAGCCATTTTCACATGATCGTGGAAACGGTATTTCTTTTCGGGAATTCCCAAAGCTAAGTGCCATTTCATGCGCTCTTCCTTCCAGTATTCGTACCATTTTAGCTCTTCTCCGGGACGAACGAAAAACTGCATTTCCATCTGTTCAAACTCTCGCATGCGAAAAATAAACTGACGAGCAATGATTTCATTTCGAAAAGCTTTTCCGATTTGAGCAATACCAAAAGGAACTTTCATACGAGCTGTTTTTTGCACGTTCAAAAAGTTTACAAATATTCCTTGCGCTGTTTCGGGGCGTAAGTAAATGGTAGAAGCCCCTTCTGCCGTTGAGCCCATTTCAGTGCTAAACATTAGATTAAACTGACGAACCTCCGTCCAGTTTTTAGACCCGCTTACAGGGTCTGCAATGTCTAAATCCAAAATAAGTTGGCGCACTTCAGCTAAATCCTCTGCTTCCATAGCTTCCTTAAAACGACGATTAGCCTCGTCAATCTTTTCCTGATTGCGTAGCACCCTATCGTTTGTAGCTCTAAACTGAGCTTCATCAAATTGATCTCCAAAGCGCTTAGCAGCTTTGTCTACTTCCTTTTGGATTTTGGCATCAATTTTTGCCACCCACTCTTCAATTAAAACATCTGCACGGTAGCGTTTTTTAGAGTCTTTGTTGTCGATTAAAGGGTCGTTAAATGCATCGGTATGACCGGAAGCTTTCCAAGTCTTAGGGTGCATGAAAATGGCCGCATCAATACCGACAATGTTTTCGTGCATTTGCACCATGCTTTTCCACCAATATTGCTTGATGTTGTTTTTTAATTCACTGCCCAAAGGACCGTAATCGTAAACAGCGCTTAGTCCATCATATATTTCTGAGGAGGGAAAAACAAAGCCATACTCTTTGGCATGACTTACAATTTGCTTTAAATTTTCTTCTTGATTTGCCATTTCGCAAAAGTAAGTGTTTGCAGCTTTTTAGCAATCATTAAACATAAAAAAAGCCCCGACGAATCGGGGCTTTGACTTTTTAATCAGATTAGTTCCAAATTACATTGAACCTGTTCCTGTGTCTTCTTCCTCTTCAAACTCATAAGAGCCACACTCTAAATAAGCCGAAAGATTTACAACAGTTGAAGAAAGTTCATCTCCAAACTCTCCCTCTTCAATCTTAGCCATTTTAACCCCGCTCAAACTTACATTTGAACCGGTAAAATCAACTGTTCCTGAAGTAGAGAAGTACATTGCAGCACTTTCTTCTTTTTCATTAAATTCAACAGCAACAACAAATGCGCCTTTACCGACTGTCTCTTCTTGAAAGTCAGCAAAGTCTCCAATTCTATTGCTACCATTAATTGAGAATGCATACAACATTAAGTTTATAGGCATGTCATCAACCTCTCCGGTATCACTTTCAAAAGAACTAAAGTTAAAGTCACCTGAAATTCCAATAAACATGTCAATTTCTGCACCTTGCTCTCCTCCGCCTAAGCCATCAATTTGACCAAAGACATCTGAAGAAGCGCAAAATCCAACATCAATATTGTAGCTATTGCTCCCAAGTGTAACCGTTCCACCTCCTAAAGTAAATGAATTATTTACAACAAAGCTAGAGCCTGTTGAACGTGGATCTGTAAACTCATTTTCTGAAGCTGCAGCAGATGCAGGAACAAATTCAGTTCCACCACCATTATCCGGTGATGTAAAGTTTATACTGTTATTGTTTCCAATAAAAGTACCTGATCCGGAGTTGGTCGTTGTTGTAGAAGAGCTTCCTGTGAAAACTAATCTTTTAAATTTCGATAATCGATCTGGTTTTTGTGGCGTACCATAGCCGTCTGATTCCTTTTCACAAGCCGTGAAAAGAAATACAGACAGAGCTGCAGTTGCCAAAGCACCGAAGATCGATCTGTATTTCAATGTTTTCATAATATTCAATTTAAGATTTGTAATAATTGAGAGTCTTCTTAATTTAAGAAACCATTAGAACAAGAACCCTAAACGAATTGCACCATTTACGTTTGGTCCTAAATTAAAAGTACTTCCATTCAATTGAGTTGCAGTATCAGTTCCTGGACCTGTAGAATTAGTTGTTTCAGTATCCTTTTCACTAATTGACTGGAATCCAAATCCAACTTCAGTTCCCATGTAGATGTGCTTGCTAAAATACCAATCAGCACCTAACACTAAGTTCAACCCAAAAGTAGTTGACCCTCCTGTAGTTTCACTTTCATAAGTGTCTCCTGTTGTGGTACTAGGGTCAAGTTGTTGGTCTATATCTTTTGTATTCAACATTGAAAAATTCAATACAGCTCCTACATAAGGTGATAATCGATCAGTTCCTTCAAAATGCTTCTCAATCCCCGGATTAATAGATATTCCAAAAGAACTGCTTTTATCCTCTAGTTCTACAGTTGTAGTGCCATCGGGAACTTCAGAGGGTGTTGTTTCTGACGAAGAACTCACAGAAAAGCCTAAACGATAAGCGATGTCGCTTGATGCAAAATAACGGAATCGCAAATTGTTCATTCCAATTGGAGAACCACTTAAAGGAGTAAAATTAACTTCAATGTTTTTTTCACCACCAGCTGGTTTAAAATCCTGAGCATTTAGCTCGTTAGAAGTGAAAATTCCGGCAGCAATTGCTGCAACTAGTAATACTTTCTTTTTCATTTTTACAAATTTTTATTGGTTATTGTTTAAATTAAACATGCCAAACGTAGTAAAAAAAATCATTCACTCCCAAAAAAAATATCATTTGAGCACTTAAAATCACTACAAATAAGTAGATTCCCCTAGGTTTTTCACTTAAAATACGCTTCATTTTTATCAGCAAATTCAAGCACTTGGGCGCAAATTACCTCAAATTCGTAGAATTGTAATTTATTTTATAAACAACTGCTTTGTTAAAAATTAGCTTTTTTTCATGTAACCTTGGCAATGTAACACTTCAAATCCTAAGCTAAAAGCTAACTTTGCAGTATGATTCAAGTTGAAAACGTAATTCTATCGGAAGATTTATTTGAAGAGTATTTTGTCTGTGATTTAGCCGCTTGCAAAGGTGCTTGCTGTGTTGAAGGCGATGCCGGTGCACCCTTAAATGTAGAGGAAATTGATGCTATTCAAGAAAATTTAGAGCGGATAAAAGCCTATTTGCCGGAAAAAGGAAAGCAAACAATTGATCAAATTGGCATTTACGAAAGAGATAATGAGGGCGACTTAGTAACTACTTTAAATGATGGAAAGGAATGTGCTTTTACTGTTTTTACAGAAGATGGAACGGCACTTTGTGGAATTGAAGCTGCTTATCGCGATGGAAACTCCACTTTTAAAAAGCCTATTTCTTGTCATTTATACCCCATTAGAGTAGCTAAACTTCACGAATACGATGCCTTGAATTATCATCGTTGGCCTATTTGCAAACCGGCCTGCGAATGTGGCTCTAAGCTAAAAGTAAAAATCTACCAATTTGCTAAAGAGCCCTTAATCAAAAAGTACGGTGAAGATTGGTACAAGCAACTGATTGAAGTGGACAAACTTTTAGAAGAGGAGAAAAGCAAGAAGTAAGATTTTAGAGTTTAGACCTTAGAAAATATTTTCAACCTTCTCTCTAAAGCATAAACGAGAATATTACTTTAGCTTGAATATTTTTAAGTGCTCCTAAACTACCGCTTGAATTGCATTCATCATAGCTTCAAAAATCTTCAAGCCATCAGTATTTCCTAACTCCATGTCTGCCGCTCTTTCAGGGTGTGGCATCATTCCAAATACATTCTTGTTTTTGTTGCAAACTCCTGCAATGTTTTCCAATGAACCATTTGGATTGGAGGCTGCGTTTACTTCCCCATTTTCGTTGCAATAACGGAAAATGACTTGGTTGTTCTCATTCATTTCCTTCAACATTTCTTCAGTGGCAAAGTATCTTCCCTCAGCATGGGCAATCGGTATTTTCAAAGCTTCCGATGTGTCGAGGCCTTGGTTTATTGCCGAAGCATTATTGTCAGCTTTTATATAGGTGTTTTTGCAAACAAACTTTTGATGATTGTTGTGTAAAAGCGTTCCCGGCAATAGTTTTGACTCACATAAAATTTGAAATCCATTACAAATTCCCAAAACATAACCACCATTATTGGCGTGCTCTACCACTTTTTTCATAATGGGAGAGTAGTTGGCTATGGCGCCTGAACGCAAATAATCTCCGTAGGAAAAACCTCCGGGCAAAATGATAAACTCTGCTCCCTGTAAGTCATCGTCTTTGTGCCAAAGGTTTACCACTTCAAAACCCATGATTTTTTCCAATACATAAATCATATCTTGATCACAATTGGAACCCGGAAATGTAATTACGCCAAACTTCATCTTAAAAATTTTATGCAAAAGTAACTAAAAAGGGAAGTTTAAGCCACGCATTATCGACCAAAACGTAAAAAATCAAGAGCAAAATCCAAAGGCTATCCAGAATCCAGACTTTAGAGAATTTTTTATGCATTATTCCATAAAAAAGAGAAAGAGGAATTATAGCTAAACAAGCTACAGACAAGAAACTATCTGAGAAAAAAGCCAGCAACAAAGCTCCAAATGCGTACAAATAATATACACTCAATTGATCTCTATTACGCACCGTCATTTTCATACGACTTATAAAAGTTTGCCCTGCAGATAGAAAAGCAGTAATAACAAATAAAAGCAATAGACTTATAAACCCCCAATTATCTTTAAAGTCAATTTTAGTAAAGCTAAAATTTAAATCAATGTGATAGTTGCTATAATTCAATAAGTAAGCAATTCCAACATAATAAAAAAGTGGTAAAAACAAGCCAATCAAAGACACCAATAAATCTTTGATTTTTATTCCTCGAAGGATGTAAATTGAAGCTATAAAAAATAAAAAAAGCCAGAGTAACTGTACATTAAAAAGCAGTGCTAAACCGTGAAGTAAAGCTGCAGAAAATAAAATCCCTTTTGCATTTGTTTGTTGATGGAGCTGAATCAAAACCAACAAAGTTGAACTTAATAGTAAGAGCGAAATTATTGCTTCTAATCTAACTAATAACTCGGGAAACAAAATGGCAAAAATGAGCGGAAGAACTATAAAGCTTGCTTTTGCATTCTCTACAAACTTGAAGCTACTGTTGGTGATAAAAACCAATCTAAAACTAAAAAGATATATGATTAAGCCAATTATCTTAACAGCAATTATGGGTAAAAAGCTACTAAAAGAAATTAATGCGTTATCGGCAGATTCCTCATCGACTACTTCTAGCTTAAAAAAAAGCACAAACAAAAGATAAAAAAAGGCAATTGCTATGAGGGCATTTTCTAAAAAGGTCCATTTAGAGGGGTTCATTGCAGCCATTAATTTTCGATAAGTTTAAGCGAAGTTACTTTTATTTTATACTTTTGTCTTTTAATTACTCCCTAAGCTAAAAATTATGACTTGGAACGAATTTGTATACGGATTAGGTGATTTGCTAGAGGCAACTTTCGCAATTCTTCCTCCATTGGGAAACATTCCTAATGCTATTTTTACAGCAATTATATTTGGTGGACTTGTTTATTGGTTGATGCAACTTAGCAAATACAAAAAAGAAGCAAAAAGAACAGGCGGAATTGAATAATATCCGCCTTTCTTTTCCTTTAATTTGACATTAAGTCAAACCCAATATCTTTTCTAAAGTATTTTCCTTCGAACAAAATACGATCGGCATTCCGATAACTTTTCGCTAAAGCATCTTTAAAGTTTTCTCCTAAAGCAGTAATGGCAATTACTCTGCCGCCATTTGTAAGCACTTTCCCATTTTCCTTTTTAGTCCCTGCATGAAATAATATACAGTCACCCACTTGTTCAAAGCCGGACATTTCTTTGTTTTTCTCATAAGCTTCAGGATAACCACCGGAAACCAGCATCACAGTTGTAGCAGCTTCATCACTAAAAACAACTTTTTCATTCTCCAAATTACCTTCTGAGCATGCTTTTAAGTGCTCAAATAAGTCAGACTTTATGCGTGGCATAACCACTTCTGTTTCCGGGTCGCCCATGCGCACATTGTACTCAATTACATAAGGTTCTCCATTTACAATCATCAAGCCAATAAACAAAAAGCCGCAATAATCAATTTGACGCGCCTCCAATCCTCGAATAGATGGTTTAACGACCTTCTCTTCGATTTTATTCATTAATGTTTTATCAGCAAAAGGCACCGGAGAAACTGCTCCCATTCCACCGGTATTTAAACCTGTGTCACCTTCTCCAACTCTTTTATAATCCTTAGCTTCAGGTAAAATTCTATAGTTTTTGCCATCGGTTAACACAAAAACTGACATCTCAATTCCATCTAAAAATTCTTCAATCACAACATTGCTACTCGCTTCACCAAACTTTTGATCCAAAAGCATGTTTTTCAGTTCCACTTTAGCATCTTGCAGTTCATTTAAAATAAGGACACCTTTTCCTGCTGCTAAGCCATCTGCTTTAAGAACATAAGGTGGTTTCAGCTCCTCTAAAAAAGCATATCCTTGTTCTAATGTATCTTTTTGGAATGACTGATAGCGAGCTGTTGGGACTCCAAATTCAGCCATGAACTTTTTAGCAAACTCCTTACTGCCCTCTAGCATGGCTCCCGCTTCAGATGGTCCAATGATAAGTAAATCCTTTAAGTCTTTTTGTTGCTTTAAGAAATCAACAATTCCATCCACTAAAGGAGCTTCAGGACCGACAATAAGCATCCCGATTTTATGAGCTTTGATTGTCTTAGCTACATCGTCAAAATTAGAAGGAGATATCGATAAGTTTTCGGCAACTTCTTTTGTTCCGGCATTTCCCGGAGCTAAAAACAATTTATTTACCGAATTACTTTGTTTGATTTTCCATGCAATGGCGTGTTCTCTGCCGCCCGACCCAAGAATAAGGATATTCATTTCTTTTTTTCTGCAAAGAAACTAAATAAAGGAGGAATTGATGCTAATCTTTGGCATTATAGTACTCATCAATTCCCCACTTCACATATCTTTTATCAAAAGTAAAACCTTCATTGGGATCAGTTATGTACAACTTAGCTACTGGTGGCAACATGGTTTCATCAACTCGATTCTCATTTTCTTTCAACAGCTCAATGTCTAACTGAAAGGTATATTTTCCACTGACCTTATCCTTTTGAGGACTGACTCCAATTACATCAACTGTTTTTTTAATGTAACCCGGTTTACTGAAAGCTATGTTATAAACAGAACCCAACTCAAAATTCACTTTATAGTCTCCATTTTTTTGAGTGGAAACCTGAATAATTGTATCGTTGTCTTTTACGATCTCTAAATCAACGTAACCCAAAACTTTACCCTGATTCTCTACTCTACCGTAAAGAATAAGCTCACCTTCTTGCGAAAAGGAAAAGCTGCTAAGCAGCATTAATAAAGCAAAAACTATATTTTTCATGTGTTTATACAATCTATTTTCGCTCGAAAGGTACGCAAAATGATTGAATTACAACCCTAGTAGCACTTCTTCCGGATCTTTACCACCAAAAATAATGCGCGACGGATTCTCAATCATTTCCTTGATTTTATACAAGAAGCTAACCGATTCCTTACCGTCAATTATTCGGTGATCGTAAGATAAGGCAACGTACATAATGGGACGAATTTTCACCTCGCCATTAATCGCAACAGGGCGCTCAACAATGTTGTGCATTCCCAAAATAGCAGATTGTGGTGGATTGATAATTGGCGTACTCATCATTGAGCCAAAAACACCTCCATTGGTGATGGTAAAAGTACCTCCGCTCATTTCATCAATCGAAAGCTTACCGTCTCTTGCTTTAATTGCCAAGCGTTTAATGTCAGCTTCAATTTCAGCTAAACTCATTTGCTCAGCATTGCGAACAACCGGCACCATTAATCCCTTTGGACTACTTACAGCAATTCCGATATCTGCATAATCATGATAAACGATTTCATTTCCGTCGATCATTGCATTTACCGCAGGAAAATGATTTAATGCTTCAGTTACCGCTTTAGTAAAGAAAGACATAAATCCTAAATTCACATCATGATGCTCCTTAAACTTATCTTTTAAACGACTTCTTAAAGCCATTACTTCGCCCATGTCAATCTCATTGAAAGTAGTCAACATCGCTGTTTCATTCTTTACAGAAACCAGTCTTTCAGCCACTTTTCTTCTAAGAGATGACATTTTCTCTCTACTTTGCTCTCTCGAACCTCCCCAACCTTGGATAGATTCAGCCGGAATTCCGGCAGCCATTGCAGAAACGACATCTTGCTTGGTAATTCTTCCACCTTTTCCACTGCCTTTTACTTGCGAAGAAGAAACGTTATTCTCCTTCATTAATTTGCGAGCAGCCGGCGAAGGATGCCCCTCAGCATGCTTTGATGAATTATCTTCACTATCAGACTTTGATGCTTCTTTATCAGAGGATTTACTTTCCTCTTTCTTTTCTTCTTTTTTAGAATCTTTAGAAGACTCTTCCTCTTTTTTATCTTTAGAACCACCGGCAGGAGCTTCAGCAGAAGTATCAATTTCGGCTACCACTGCACCCACTTCAACTGTATCACCTTCCTCAGCTTTTAAGGTAATGGTTCCACTTGCTGGAGCCGTTAACTCTAAGGTTGCTTTATCTGAATCAATTTCGGCAATTACGTCATCAATTTCAACATAATCTCCATCAGAAACAGTCCATGAAGCTAAATCAACTTCTGAAATGGATTCTCCGGGACTGGGAACTTTAACTTCTTCCATGATCTTTTATCTATCGTGCTTTAATTTTTTTATTAATTATTTTGCTTCAACCATCGAATAAGACATCACTTTTTCAATAATTGCTTCTTGTCTTTTTGCAAATACTTTTGTTGAACCGGAAGCCGGGCTCGCGCTTGAATGACGAGAAACTAGCTGCCAATCTGCCGCTTGCTCAGTTGTTGTTTTAATAAAGGTCCAAGCACCCATATTTTCAGGTTCTTCTTGAGCCCAAACTAAATTTTCAGCATTTTTATAGCTTTCCAACAGTTTGTTAAATTGCTTTTGAGGAAAAGGGTAAAGTTGCTCTATTCTAACTAAAGCAATGTCTTTAATTCCTGCCTCATCGCGTTTTTTGCGCAACTCATAAAACAACTTGCCACTGCAAGCTACTACAGTTTTAACATCTTTCTTTGTTATCGATTGATCATCGATAATCTCTTGAAATCTTCCTTCTGAGAGTTCCTTCATTGAAGAAATCACCTCCGGATGACGCAATAAACTCTTGGGTGTAAAAACAATTAATGGTGTTCTGAACTCACGCTTTAACTGTCGGCGCAATAAGTGGTAAAAATTAGCCGGCGTTGTTGCATTAGCTACCTGCATATTTCTATCTGCACAAAGCTGTAAGTAACGCTCCAATCGTGCACTAGAGTGCTCTGCACCCTGACCTTCATAACCATGAGGCAGTAGCATTACTAAACCACTTTTGCTATTCCACTTATCTTCTGCACTGCTCAAAAATTGGTCGATAATGATCTGAGCACCATTGTTGAAATCGCCAAATTGTGCTTCCCAAATAGTTAAAGAATTTGGCGAAGCCATGGAGTAACCATACTCAAAACCTAGCACTCCATACTCTGATAAAAGTGAATTGTAAATACTAAATTTCGCTTGTTTATCAGAAATATTAGCTAAAGGAACATATTCCTCTTCAGTATCTTCTACTTTTAATACTGCATGGCGATGAGAGAAAGTTCCTCGCTCAACATCTTGCCCACTTATGCGAACAGGGAATCCTTCATCGAGCAAAGTTGCATAAGCCAACAACTCACCCATTCCCCAATCCAGCTCATCTTTGTCAACCATCTTACGACGGTCTTCAATCAGCTTGCGCGATTTTTTAAAGAATGATTTATTTTCATCTAAGTCAGTTATTTTTTCAGCAATTTCTTTTAATCTTTTTGCCTCATAACCGGTTGCAGTAGATTCTTCAAAATCCTCCAAAGTTGATGAGCGAACATCTTTCCAAGTTTTTTCTAAAAAGTGAGTAATGGAAGCTTTTTCAATTTGTTTTGAATCTTGTAAACGATCTTGAAGCATATCGTTAAAATCCTTCAACATCCCTTTTGCCTCATCTTTAGTAATCACTTCTTGCTCTACCAAAGTATCCAAATAAAGCTCCCTTGGGTTTTTATGTTTAGAAATAGCTTTGTATAAAATCGGCTGTGTAAATTTCGGCTCATCTCCTTCATTATGACCATATTTTCGGTAACACAACAAGTCAACAAATACATCTTTCTTATACTTCTGACGATATTCCAAAGCCAATTTCATGGTGTGAACTACAGCTTCTACATCATCGCCATTAACATGAAAAACAGGGCTTAAAGTCACTTTTCCAACATCCGTACAATAAGTACTTGAGCGGCCATCTAAATAGTTAGTTGTAAAACCAATTTGGTTATTAATGACAATATGAATGGTTCCCCCGGCTCGGTAGCCTTCTAATCCGGCCATTTGAATCACCTCATAAACGACTCCTTGTCCGGCGATTGAAGCATCACCATGAATTAAAATAGGAGCTATTTTATCTTCAGATTCTAAGTAATTATCAATTTTTGCTCTAGAGATTCCCTCTACAACAGGATCAACCGCCTCTAAATGCGAAGGGTTTGGAGAAAGCGTTAACTTAACGTCTTTTCCTGAATCTGTTTTAATGTCGCAAGAATATCCTAGGTGATATTTAACATCACCATCAAATAAATTATCTTCGTATTCCTTTCCTTCAAATTCGCTAAAAATATTGTCGTAAGTTTTGTTGAAGATATTGGCAAGAACATTTAATCGTCCTCTATGCGCCATACCTACTACGAATTCTTGAATTCCCATGGTAGCGCCTTTTTCAATAACGGCATCTAGTGCGGGAATTAATGACTCACCACCTTCTAGCGAAAAGCGTTTTTGACCAACAAACTTTTTGTGCAAAAACTGCTCAAAAACGACTGCCTGGTTCAATTTATGAAGCATGTGCTTCTTTTCTTCATTGCTAAACTCAGAGCGATTTTTGGTGCCTTCCAGCTGATCTTGCAGCCACTGTACTTTTTCCGGCTTTCGAATGTAGCGGTATTCTACTCCAATAGACTGACAATAAGTAGCCTCTAAGTGCTCCACAATCTCTTTTAAAGTAGCTTCTCCAAGCCCAACTTCTTTACCTGCTTGAAACTTTTGAGACAAGTCCGATTCACTCAAACCAAAATTTTCGATGGCTAAAGTTGGCGAATACTTTCTGCGTTCACGTACCGGGTTTGTTTTTGTAAACAAATGCCCTCTGGTGCGGTAACCGTTAATCAAGTTCAGAACTTTAAACTCCTTGTCGAAGCCAACTGCAGACTCGAAAACAGCTTTTGAACCGGCAGAAGTTTGTTCAGCTTCTGCATAATTAGCTCTTGCAAATTCAAATCCTTCGAAAAATTTAGCCCAGCCTTCTTCAACAGACTTAGGGTCTTTGAGAAATTGTTGGTAGAGATCTTCAACTGCGGAGACGTCCGCGTTGCTCAGATATGAAAACTTATCCATAAAAAGTTATATGTGCGATATCACGTGACAAAATTAATCAAATCAAATGGATTAGGTCAACGCTTTATGTGCTCATTTGCCGCTTTGACTCCATTGTTTTCTATAAACAACTTTAATCAATTCTCGTTCAATAATCAGCTTACAAATTTCTTCTTCTGTCGAAAACTCATGCTCCCCAAATAGAAGTGACTTCACTTTTCGTTCATCCACATCTATGGCGTAAAGCATGGCAAAAAAGCGAGATGAATCTAAATTCAACAAGCGTTTTATGATGGGATAAATTTGATCAAAAAGTTCTTGATAGGCAGTTTCCGCATTGCCGGAAAAAGTAATTTTCTCATCAAAAAGGGCAAAGTCTTTTATGATTTGTTGAGCCGTTTCTTGAACAATTTCAACTTTTTGATAGTATTTTTCTATCTCGCTTTTTTGAAGTACATTCATAACTACAAAGCTAATGAAAGTAGAAACTTTAAAGTGAGTTTGTTGTTTCGTATAGTTATAACGAAGATACAAACCAAACATAAATTAATCAAATGAAGAAGAAAGTATTAATAAGCGGGGGAAGTGGCTTAGTTGGTAAAAAGCTAAGCGAGATGCTCATCAAAAAAGGTTATGAAGTTGCTCATTTAAGCAGAAGTAAAAAGAGCATTTCCGATCAGATAAAGACAATTGTTTGGGATGTTGATAAAATGCAATTGAAAGCTGATGAAATAGCCGACTACGAACATATTATCCATTTAGCAGGTGCGGGCATTGTGGACGAAGCATGGACAGAGGCGCGAAAAAAAGTAATTCTGGAAAGCCGCACCAAGAGTGCTGAATTATTAAAAATGGCTATTTCTAAAAATGAAAAAAAGCCGAAGTCATTTGTTTCAGCGTCAGCAGTTGGCTATTACGGCTTTGTGAGCGGTGAACATATTTTTAAAGAGTCCGATGCTCCGGGAGATGACTTTCTAGCCGACACTTGTGTAGCCTGGGAAAATGCTGTTGACCAAATTAAAAATTTACAGATTCCCACTGCTAAAATTAGAATAGGCTTGGTGATGACCGAAAAAGGCGGTGCTTTGAAGGAAATGGCAAAACCTATTAAAATGGGATTTGGTGCTGCTTTGGGTAGCGGCAAACAATACATGCCTTGGATTCACATCGAAGATCTTTGTCGTATTTTTATTTACACCATGGAACATAAGCTAGAAGGAGCGTATAATGCTGCAGCACCAGCAAAAAACCAAGTTGACAATAAAACCTTTACAAAAGCTGTTGCCAAAGCGCTTAAAAAACCATTATGGTTACCAAATGTACCGGTCTTTATAATGAGAATAATTTTAGGCAGTCGTGCACTTTTAGTGCTGGAAGGCAGCCGAGTAGACTCACAAAAAATTCAAGATAAAGGCTTTGAGTTTAAGTATGTAAAGTTAGATGAAGCCTTGAGTGAGATTTATAGTTAATTACACATCCCTCCACATCAGCATCTTTACTAGGTCGATTAGTTCATTTTTCGCCTCGGAGCTCACATTAATTTTTTCTAAAGATTGTATGCCTTTTTCGAAGTAATCTTGCATGGCGTTTTGGGTTAATTGAGGAACATTCAGTTCATCGTAAAGCGCTATCATTTGCTCAATTTTGCTTTGACTATCTGAATTATTGCTCAACAAGTCATTTAGCCTTTCTGTTTGATTTTCGTTGGCTTCTTGAATAGCTGTGAGTAGTAAATAAGTTTTTTTGTTCTGTAAAATATCACCTCCCACCTGCTTTCCAAACTTTTCAGGGTCGGCGTAAGCATCTAAAAAATCATCTTGTATTTGGAAAGCGATGCCAATATTTCTTCCAAAGTCGTAGATTGAATCAGCATCAGAAGCTGAAGCACCGGAAGCAATTGCGCCCATTTTTAAGGCGGCTGCTAAAAGCACTGCAGTCTTTAATTCAATCATTCTAATATAAGCTGTTATGCTCACCTCCGTTTGCTCTTCAAAATTCATATCCATTTGCTGTCCTTCGCAAACTTCAATGGCGGTTTGATTAAAAAGGGATAACAACTGTGGCAATATTTCTGCATCAGACTGAGCTAAAAACTCATAAGCTTTCACCATCATCACATCGCCTGAGAGAATGGCAATGTCTCTTCCCCACTTCTTATGAACAGTATCTTTTCCCCTTCTAAGTGGAGCTTCATCCATTATATCATCATGCAATAAAGTAAAATTGTGAAAAACTTCAACTGCCAGCGCTAAATGCAAAAGCTCCTCTGCTTGCTTGCCAAACAAGTCTCCGGCCATTAACACCAAGGTAGGACGGATGCGCTTACCACCCATTTTTAGGCTATAATCAATCGGCTCGTAAAGTTCTTTGGGCTCACCATTAATGGCATTTTCCCTTAAAGCCAACTCTACTTTTTCAGCTAAAGCTTTCCAATTCTGCATTTCTAATCAACAATAAATGAAGTGTTTTCTAAAATTTGCTTTAAACCTTCTTTTAAACTAATAGGTTCTCTATTCAGTAATTTCAGCATTTTAGCGGTATCCGGTAATCGGCGGCTCATATCGCCTTCTTCTAAAGGAGGCAGAAAAGTAATTTTTGACTTTGAGTTTGAAACCTCAATAATATTTTCTGCCAACTCAAGCACGCTATATTCTTTATCAGATCCGATATTAACAACATCGTTAATGTATCTGTCCTGCTCAAAAGCACTTACGCAAGCATCTACATTATCGTCGACATAGCAAAATGTTCTACTTTGACTACCATCTCCATAAATGGTAATGTCTTGATTTTTTAATGCAGCCGCGATAAACTTACTTACCACAAAGTCTTTGCTTTGCAGTGGTCCGTAGGTATTAAAAAAGCGAAAAACGGTATAATTCAAACCAAATTCTTGCTGATATGATTTTAGAAAAGCCTCACCAACATTTTTCACAATAGCGTAAGGTAAACGAGAATTTAATGGCGTAGTATGTTCGTTCTGAGGGAGCTCTACCGGTTCGCCATAAACCTCTGAGGAGGAAGAGAAAAAGATTCGTTTTACACCGGTATTTTTACAAAGGTTGAGAATGTTTTTGATTCCGCTTAAATCTTCCAAAACCAAAACCGGATTCTCTAAAGTTCGCTTCACTCCTACAACTGCAGCATAATGAAAAACATAATCAAAGCGAAAGCGATGAAAAATACTGGCAATTTCCATGTAATTATTTACATCGGCTTTTATAAATCGAATGTTGTCTGTCTTTTTTAATCGACTTTGGCTACCGGTCAACAAATTATCAACTGCCACTAATTCATTTTGTGGATTTTCCGCCAGTTTTTTCAAGAGTGCACTTCCAATAAAACCTGCGCCACCGGTTACTAATATACTTCTATTTCCCAATTTAAATAATGTTCATTAAATAAGTTCCATAACCACTTTTGAGTAGCGGTTCTGCTAGTTTTTTCAATTGGGCTTTATCGATATAGCCCATTCGGTAAGCCACTTCTTCCAAACAACCAATTTTTAATCCTTGACGTTCTTCAATTACCTCAACAAACTGAGAGGCTTGCATTAAAGAAGCAAAAGTACCGGTATCTAACCATGCAGTTCCTCGATCTAAAATAGCAACCTGAAGCTTTCCTCTCTTTAAATATTCTTTATTCACATCGGTAATTTCGTATTCTCCACGAGCACTTGGCTTGAGCCCTTTAGCAATTTCAATCACCTCATTGTCGTAAAAGTACAAGCCAGGCACAGCAAAGTTAGACTTTGGAGTTTCGGGTTTTTCTTCAATGGAAATGGCTTTTTGATTTTCATCAAACTCAACCACACCGTAGCGATTTGGGTCGCTAACATGATAAGCGTAAACAATTCCACCATCGGGGTCATTATTGGCTTGTAAAAGCTCAGCCATTCCGGTTCCATAAAAAATATTATCTCCTAAGATAAGTGCCACTTTATCGTTTCCAATAAATTCTTCTCCAATTACAAAGGCCTGAGCTAAACCATTTGGTTCTTCTTGTACTGCATATTGAAAATTACAGCCAAACTGAGCCCCGTCGCCTAACAGTTTTTGAAAACTTGAACGATCATAAGGAGTCGTAATAATTAGAATTTCGCGAATTCCTGCATTCATTAAAACCGACAAAGGATAATAAATCATCGGCTTATCGTAAACCGGCATTAATTGCTTGCTCACTGCAATGGTTAATGGGTGCAGTCTGGTTCCTGAACCGCCGGCAAGTATAATTCCCTTCATGTGTTTAAGATTTCGATGAATTAATTACTTAGATGTCGAAATTAATAAAACTATGGCTTTTCTTTGCCTTTTACATACAATTCTTCCAGCTCAATATCATCCTCCTCGTCTACCAGTTCAAGTAAAGACTCCTTTTTAAAAGCTTTGGTGGTTAGCCAGCTATCGAAAGAAAGGATTAATGAAGGCAGCAAAATTAAGTTAGATGCCATGGCGACAAGTAATGTAATGGACACCAACAGACCTAAAGCTAAGGTGCCACCAAACTCTGATGCTGTAAATACTCCAAAACCAAAAAATAAAACAATGGAAGTATAAATCATACTCACTCCGGTTTCTCTAAGTGCCAAAATACAAGCTTCACGCAAGTTTAATGAATGAACCTTTAACTCTTGGCGGTACTTTGCCAAATAATGAATGGTATCATCTACTGAAATTCCAAAGGCAATGCTAAAAACCAAAATGGTAGAAGGTTTAATGGATATTCCAAAATAGCCCATTACTGCGGCAGTAAATACTAATGGAATTAAGTTGGGAATTAAACTCACAAACACCATTCTTAAAGAGGAGAATAAAAATGCCATAATTAAAGCAATCAACACTACGGCTATCCCTAAGCTTAAAAAGAGATTTTTAACCAAGTAGTCTGTTCCTTTTAACCAAACCACGGAGGTTCCAGTGTAGTGCACATCGTACTTATCTGTCGGAAAAATGGAGTCAATTCGGTGTTTTAAATCTCCAATAATCACCTCCATCCGACCCGAACCAACATCGGCAATTTGAGCAGTAACTCTCGTAATTTGCTTATTGGAATCTAGATAAGATTTAAGCATATTTTCAGCTGCAGCATCGCCTGAAGTTAAATATGGTGCAATAAAACTCTGCTCTTGTCGATTAAATAAATCATAGCGAGAAGGATTTCCTCCATAGTAGGATTGTTTGGCGAATTTTAAGCCTTCAACAATAGAAAGCGGTTTAGAGAACTCCGGATATTCTGCTAATACGTCTTGTAACTCTTGGATTTTCTCCAAATTGTGCAGACGTGTTGCTCCACCTTTCTTTTTAGTGTCAATAGTGACCTCAAAAGGCAAAACGCCATTAAAGTTGGTTTCGAAAAACTTTAAATCTTTATAAACCGGGTCGTGACGAGGTAAATCATCTGCAATGTTACCGGTAGTTTTTACCAACGAGGCTCCATAAATCGCCCATCCTATCACTAAAATAGATACAATATAGACCCATTTTCTGTGTTGAGTAACCATTTTTACCAACTGGTTCACAACATGATGTACCCACTGTCTTTCCAAGTGTTTTGTATGTCTTTCTTTGGGTGGCTTTTGAAAGCTAAGAATAATTGGTAAAAGCGTAATGGAAATTAAAAACACAGATGCAATTCCAAAGGTCGCCACAATTCCAAACTCAACTAAAACACTGCTATCGGTGAAAATAAATGTTCCAAAACCCAAGGAAGTAGTCGTATTGGTTAAGAAAATAGCATTCCCGATTTTCTTTATAACCCGAATTAAAGCTAAAATTTGGTTGCCATGTCGTTTGTATTCCTGATGGTATTTATTCAGAATAAAAATGCAATTAGGAATACCGATTACAATAATTAATGGTGGAATTAGTGCTGTTAAGATAGTGATTTCAAAATCGAAAAGCACTTGAATTCCAATCGCCCAAATCACGCCAACCAAAACGACAATCATTGAGAAAAGCATGGGCTTAAATGCTCTAAAGAACAACAAGAGAATAGTTGCCGTAACCAAAATGGCCAATAAAATAAAGAGCTTAATCTCTTCACTGACTTTAGTCGTATTATTTGCTCGTATATAAGGCAAGCCGGAATAATGCACCTCTAAACCACTCTCTTTTTCAAAGCGATGAACATTGCTAAGCAACTCATCCATCAGCACTCCCCGATCTTTGGAATCTAAGAGCTTTTTATCTAAGGTAAGTGCCATCAAAGTTGATTGGTGATCATTGCTAAACACAAAACCCTCAAAAAACTTAAGCTTGTACATTTCTGTTAACAAAGAATCTAATTCAGCCTGACTTTTCGGATGTTGATCAAATAACTTTTGAGGAACAAACTTTCTCTCCTCGGTATTTTTCTCTAAGGTAAATAGGGTGGCTACAGAAACAACTTCATCAATCCCTTCCACTTTTTTTAAGTCTTCGGAAAGTTGAAGCCAAAGATTGAAATGGTCAAGCTCGTATAAATTGGAATCCTGCACTCCAATAACCATCAAACTGCCTTCTTGTCCAAACTTATTTTTAAATTTTTCGAAAACTTGCAGCGTAGAATCTGTTGATGGAAGTACCTGAGCCATTTCATAGCTCATTTTTACATTGCGTGCATGGTAGCCAAAAAATACCGTAGCTAAAACAAGTATACTAATGATAAAATAGCGCTGACGCAGCACAAAACTTGAAAATACTCCCCACATATTGATTGCATCACGGACTTAATCACCGTGCAAAGGACTTTAGTTAAAATTGCCTGCAAATATCGAAATTATATTGCAGCCTTGAAAGTTAATTATTCTCAAGCTTGTTGAGCCCTTATTAAGAGCTGTATGCCTTTGAAAAGTTGACAGACTAGACTTTAATTTTTAATGATTTTCTCCGTATAAACATTTCCCTCTTCATCTTGAATTCGAATCAAATAAAACCCACTTTGCTGTGGCAACTCCCAAATTCTTTCAATTGGATTAATTTCCTGCACTTTTTGCCCTTGAAGGTTAAAGACTTCAATGCTTTGAAGTTTTTCGGTAGTTTTAAGATATACCATTCCGCTTGTTGGACTGGGATAAACCGATAGTTTCTTTCTCAATTGGTTTAATTCTCCAATATTTGTTAAGACCGTATCGCCTCCGTTAAAGGTTCTCGAAAACCACCCCATTCCTCCTGCAAAGCACTCTTGTGGGCTCACACAATAAATGTCTGCTACCCAATCATAAAAAGAACTCCAGGGCGATGAAGAGAACTGTTTCTGCCAACTATTCCCCCCGTCTACTGTCTTGTATACCATATAAAAACCGCCGATATAACCGGTATCTCTATGCGGAAAAGATATAGTATGAGCTCTCATTGCACTAGTTAGACTGTCAATTACAGTCCAATTATCACCCATATCAGCACTCTTATGAATCTTTATCGAATAAAAATCTTCACTAACCAAATACCCGATCGAATCATTCTTTATAAACGCAAAATCTACTACAGAGGGCAATTGTATTGGGTTAGTTAATGACCAACTAAGGCCACCGTCAATGGTTTTAAAAAACTTTTCGTTTAAAATGACAAAGCCGATTGTGTCATCAATAAAGTGTATTTTCTGATGTATAAAAAAGGAATTAATTGGTGGAATAGCCGAATCAATCATATTGTGTGGCAATTGTGCCCATGTTTTCCCGGAGTCTATGGTTTTATAAAGAAAAGTATCATTGGTTAGAAGATACCCAACTGAATCGGATGGAAAAGAAAGTCCGAACAATGCTGCATTTAGTAAAGTTGTATCCCAATTGTTTCCGGCATCGATTGTACTGGCAAATACCCCGATATCATTGGTGTCATTATACCCAACTGCAAAAAAAGTAGAAAGATCAGTATGTTGAATATCTGTAAAAAAAACTGAAGGCAACACAAGTGAATAGTTCCATGTGCTCCCACTATCAGTTAGGGTAATAATAGCCGATGAATCTGTTGAAAATGTAGAATCATTGTGATTCAAATATCCTTCACAAGCAGCCATCCCAAAACCGGTTGCTGGAAAAGTTAGTGCCTCAATTCTAGGATAGTACTCAAATGTTTCCCATTGGGCTTGAGAGATCATTGGAACTAGAAAAAAACATCCCATTAAAATACCAATCAATTTTTTCATCACGCTTTAATTTTATTTATTCTCTTAATAATCGAAAAGCCGCTCTTCCTTCCCTCCCTACAATCCTCAACAAATAAACCCCTTTGGGCAAATGCCCGCTTGAAAAACGATAGCTATTTCCTTCTTGCTGAACTGCTGCTTCTACCTTTTGCCCCATTAAATTATACAACTGAAATTGCAATTGTTCTTGACCACTATACTCCAAATAAAATTGCTCTCCAACAGGATTAGGGTAAAGTTTAAGCTTGCTTTTAAGCACATTTTCATAAAGACCTATGGTCGTATCCGGCAAACTATCGCAATGGCCGAGAAATACATCGTCTATGTAGTAATATGTAGCTTCATAACTTGGATCATCTCCTCCTTCCACAAAAAGAGTATCAATCCCTATGGTATCATTAAAATTGCCAAGGGTAATGTATTCTTCCCCACCAATAGCCGTATATTCAAAGTCGAACCTCAACCATTCCTCTTTATCAATAATGTAAACATGCGGTGAGACTATTATCTGTGGAGTATAAGGTAAATGATAATTACTATTAGAACCAATTGCGCTATTTGAAAAATATACTCCTAATTGAGATTTAGAAGCGTATCGTATAGAGTCCGCTAAGGATACATATATTTGAAAACAATAGGTACTATCTAATATAAGTTTTCGTTTAATTTTTGTTTGAATATAATCCCTTATTCTTCTTGCACTTGAATTATTGAGCGAATAAATATTTAAACCAATATAAGCATTTCCAGATCTTGCATATTGAAATCCCATAAAATTTCTAGGTACTTGCCATAGTTGGATAGTATAAGGGTTATAGTGCTCCACTCCTAAGCCAGAAGGGGTATTCCAATCTCTTGGGAAAGTTAAATCAAAATTCAATTGAACAGTATCTTCAAAACTCGGATTGGGAATTAAATTCTGTGCTTGTAGGGAACAAGCACAGAATTTAATCAATAATATGGTTATTAATATTCTCATTTTCGAATCAATAATTTCCCGCTTTCTAAAATATTCTCATTATTCACAAGACGATAAAAATACATTCCTTGATGCATGCCCTCCAAATTAAAGCGGTGATTCTTTGCATTTTTCATCTGTTCTTTAAAGTGGCGCTTGCCCAATACATCATACAATTCAAAAAATATTTCCTGATTCTCTTCAACCGTATATTCCACAGTTACCCACTCCTGAGAAGGGTTTGGATAAAGGCTAAACGACACTTCACTCGTGTCTTTAACACTCTTGAGCCTAATGTACTTTTGTAAAGTATCTACCTGAGTGCGTTCGCAATCGTTTAGCACAACAGTTAAATTTAATTTATGAAGTAAATAACGCGCTTTGTAAACGGCAATTCCATCGTAATAAGGGCATAAGTCGGCTACTCTTCTTAACTCCAAAGAGTCAGTCCGGCTCAAAGTGTCTTTATTATCAATTTTAGTTGCAATGGAATCAATACTAATTAAGTTAGCTTCAAAATTATTGATGGCACTTCGGCTGCTCTGACTTTGTCTCATACTCCGCCCCATTGGTGTTAACTTCATACTATCAGCAAAAGACTTCCATTTATTATTATTTAGCAAAGCGGTATCTTTACTTAAATGGTAATACAACAACTGCCGGTCCAGCATTAAGGCGCTGTCTGCTGCGTGTACCATATAAGGCATTTTTCCTTTTTTAATCTGTTGCCCCCAATTTAAAGAGCTTCCACCAGATTTTGAAACATTCTGCTGAGGTTGTTTGGGTTTTGAATTTTCTTGAAACAAGGGAGTGGTACAACTCCTACTACTGGGTGAATTTCCAAATTGATCCTTGACAATGGGAACACCATTATTTTGATGCTGAATTAAAATTGGTGGCTCATAAGGACTTCCTCCCTGTACAAACAAAGTACATAGTGCCCCATTGGAATTATCAGCAAAAGTATGACTTCCGGCGTAATAGCCGTTCATCCAACGATTATCTGCTGCTACTCCGTCGCTGCCTACATTACCAATAAACCCATTATTTTTTAGTACAAACCCATAATGAAAATGGGCTACTAAGTCATTTTTTTCAACAACTGTACTTGCACTATGGCTGCCAACAAACCGCATTCCAATTCCCATATTTTCAATTTTATTACAGTTAATCAAGGACATTAAATTTGTTGGACTTGAAGAATTTTCCGATGATATGCCCACTAAATCAGTTGAATTATATGGCATATTATTCGAATATAAATTGAGTTCATTTGAAATCTCATTTTCCTCAATAAAGGATATACTATTTACGGAGCGGATACCAAAAGGACTTGGCGGTGTACAAGAAAAAGGGCCATCACAGGTACTACTCATATTGTCATTCATATTTAATACAGCGTTTCTTCTAATTCGCACTTCAGAGAAAGCAACCTCTATTCCCACTTTGCTATGCTCAATAATATTATCGTTAATTTGTAGAAGCTGTGAATTGTTAAAAACGCTGGGTAAGTCAAAATTATTAAGGTAAATTGCTTTACTAATAGCATTTGTTCTTCGATTGTATGTAGTCGTATCAAGCTGCTCCTCCATATCAAATTCATTATTATTTACATTAAGTCGTCGCATAGTGTAAAATTCAAAGCCTTTATTGTAATCTTTAACAGTGTTATCTTCAATAGTATTCCCGAATAAATCAAAAGCATAGTTAGAAGACATTTTTATAGCTCGTGAGCCGGCTCCAATCTCTGAAGATAGCGTGCCATTAAATGTATTGTTTCTTATCTCATAGAAAAAATGATCCTCTGTCTCAATTCCAAAATAGCAATTGTTAAAGGTGTTACTGTTTATCGTTAACCCCTTACTCCCGCTAACTGTTTGACTCCCTTTAACCCTAATGGCCAGATCAGACCTACTAGGGTTGCCGGGTAAGTTAGGGCCTGTTTTATAAAATCCATGAAAACCGTTTGACTGAACTTTCACATTTGAATTTTCGATGTATAAACCACCTCCGGTTCCGTTAAAAGTGTTCCACTTTATTAAAGGTACCTTATAACTGTCATTGAAGCCCAAATTATAGTTGATAACTTTTACAGCATAAGTAGGTAAATATCCAAATTCATCAGTAAAATAACTATTGGCAGAAAACTCACAACTTGTAACATCCAATGGCCAATAATTTATTCTATTTGGATGAGGATACATTGTAGAATAATTTTTAAAAGTCACCGATGTCCCGTTGTTTACAAACTTAACATTGCCAACATGCCCAAAACTGCCATCTTCAAATACAATCCCATTAATTGAGTTGCGTATTACAGTATGAGCTCCAAAATCAGCATGACCACCAGCTGAACCGGACACATAAATGCCATCCCAAAATTTGTCAGGTTGACAAGGTCGGATCATTGCCCTTGTAGTTGGGTTACCTCCATGAAAATATAATTTCCCACCTCCTGCTATCGTTATTTTAGCTCCTTCAGCCATAATAAGCTCACACCAAGCCATTTCCACTACACTATTAATAATAAACTCACCTTCTACTAAAAAATTCTTTCCACTAATCTTCTCAGGATTATGAGATGATCCATGAAGACTTTGCAACCATGTACTTGTTTGTCCGTCGGGGATTACTTCATCAACATTTAAATTTACACTTACCTGGTCAGTATAAGTAGAACAAGCAGTAGTCATAGATAAAGTATAAATACCCGAATTTGCTCCACCAATTAATGGATTAGGCACATTTGGATTACTTAACCCATTTATAGGAGTCCACGAATAAGTTGCTCCTGGAAGCACACAAGAAGGCCCTATTACTGCAGAATCACAAACATTCAACAAAATGTCAGAACCAGCATCAAATGATGAGTTAATAGAAACTATACTTAAATTATCAACGTAAATACTACCTTGTGAACTATTTCGGATCATGACTAAAACTTGTGTTTATCCATAAATTTTTGTGAGTCTAAAAAGAAAAAATTCTACATTTTTCACACCTCTAAACCTTGCTCTAAAAGCCTTGATTTTTGCGTTAAATGACTCAGCT